>Ga0157363_1005031_pt1 | contig 12296 bp, 10 predicted proteins | sample AttsexASBM1_FD_111477 | JGI IMG/M metagenome (GOLD analysis project Ga0157363, IMG submission 111477) | Fungus gardens microbial communities from leaf cutter ant in Ribeirão Preto, State of São Paulo, Brazil - Atta sexdens ASBM1 | ecosystem: Host-associated > Fungi > Mycelium > Unclassified ...
CGTAATAATTGCGTATTGTATTACTGGTGTGTTTACGCAAATAATTTACAATGCTATCGGTATTTTATGAAACACTTTCATGATACTTGAGCGAAGTAATCCGTTAAATCACGATCAGTTTTGCCGATTTTTTATTCGGCCCGCATATCCCACATATCTCTTTGTCCTTCTTATTTCGTCACTCTCACGATCTCTCGATCTTTCGAATCGTCTCCGATGGATCGCAAGCCTACCGGAGGAAACGCGTCGGAGCGATTTTCGCGTGTTTCAATGCGACTGACAATTCCACGACAGACAATTTGTTTGTCGAGAAGGAGCGGACAAGAGAGAACGGAACTTGGAGGATGGGTTTGCTCTTGCGCCCTCCTGTCGAAGAACGAGCCTCCCTTCGATACTCTACGTCCTACAGAGACTTAACGAGACCATGAGATGAATCGGTTCTCCGACGAGAATATGTCCTTTTCCTTCTCTCATCGCGAGTATTTCGTTCCTCTCCTTTCTTTTCGTCGAATGGCGGACAGGAGCAACTGTTGCCAGAGCCAAGCAATTTGTGCCCGAAGACAAAGAATTCTTTCGGCTGTTTCAAACATACGCACATCCTCGCGGAGGTTTTCGTATTGAGCGGTTAACGAGCCGCTTCGATTTCTTTCTCACGGGCGAATGTAATTCAGATAATAAAGTCACTAATTAGTCGTTAGTAAATGATAATTATCGGAAGTTGATATATGAATGTATTGCGAGGAGTAATCAAGGACAATTTCGAAATGTTTTCTTATCAGTTTACTGATAACGAAATTCTTATTATTAAACCGATTAAAATCCCCATCTCGTTTAATTGACTGCCATTATCTTGTACGATTTATTTTTCACGAATTTTTTTTTGCAAATACCATGAACATTCATAATACGCATCACTCAGTCTAAAGTTGAATCTAGAGACCCTCTCATAAGACTTTCGAGAAAGTTTTGATTGGATCTATGTTTTAACAATTTCTGAGAAAAAGAGAGAGAAAGATAGAAAAAAGAGATACAATAAAATGAAAAAGAGAAAGAAAAATGTATATCTTTCTTTCTCGCAGATTTGTTGAAAACTATCCTGCATACAAAACTGCAGCTCGTATCCAGATTCTTTATTAGAGAATCTCTAGTTAAGTCTATCAAGTTATAAAAAAGACGCAGCGATCAGAAGTTGCTTAGTAGCACCATGGCTTCAGTAAAGCCCAGTCACGTTCAATCGCGATTGATAAGCCCGGCAGGCGCTCCGCGTCACCGCTCTGTTACGCGAGCAAATTGATTCGTCGCAGATACGATAGACGGCAGTCATAATATTCCTGCGTGTAAATCACCCCGAGAACGATATCGCGAACATCGATTTCACGCGTGCAGGTCTCTCGATCGCCGCCGATTGAAGAAGCTCACAAAGGTGCATTACGTACGCGCGCGATAGAAATACGCGAACCATTAAACAGCCAAGCATTTTAATTAATACGTAACTGTAAAAGGAAGAAAGGTAGAACGATGTCGTAGACATTGAGTCGCGACTATGGCGAGAACGAGATGGAGAAACTTGAGACGAGAATGACGCATCGCGCCTTTCGAGAAGAAAACGATGCGCCGCGCGCCATCATCGCGTCCACCAACGCTATTGATTAGGATGACTCGAAGCTCTTGGAGATAAGCCGTTCACCCCTACAAAAGCCCCTGCTTACCTTTAGCCTCGCGTTGATTGAGTTCCGATGGGTGTGGCGTATCTCAAACGCCTCCGCATTAATTATTAGGTGGACCGCGGGTTTCTCGCACACTGCGCGCATCAAAAAGCGGGCCCATCCTGCCCGCGGCTGCTTATTCTCCACCGACGTTGCGTCGCCTACTCGATGGCCTCGATGATCCTCTTACGTCTTGACACGTATCGGCGTCGAGAATATCTAACTACAGACTAGGAGCGGTCTTTTAAATTTTAAAAACGCAAGTAATTACAATTGAGGAGTTTATTTTAAGAGAGGAAACATATAAGCGAGAAGAACAAATATAATTACTCTTGTACGTATTTTAAGAAGTTTATTATTTTAAGAAGTTTTCTTCTGATGTGATAATACATATATATCCAATTTTTTTTCAGAAGTTTCAGATAGAATTGTAAAAAAGATTCTCAGAAAAAAACAACAATGTTAGTTGGTATTCCTAATTGTTTCGTATTGAGTATATAATACATCGATGAATTAGCACTTGGAATAATTATAGAGGTTCGGTATGAATTATTAATTGGCATTCTTTCACGTTGTCCCTTCCGAAGCGGATACTCTTTCCCAATCACTCGCGAGGATATCGATGGTTGACGATTCAACGAAAAGTGGCATGGTAAAACGTGCCAGAGGTGAAAAACGAAGAAAAAGACGATGGCTGCCGGGCGGCAGGTGAAGGACCCTCCTTCAACCCCCTCCTCGCTCTCTTCTTCCTGCACACAGTTTCCCATACTGCGGTCTTCTACTTATATTTCTGCGGACACAGCACGTTGTTCCTGCTTTTATCATTATTGTTATTATAATTTCGGTGGATGGATCTCTGATGAACCGATGCGAAGACTCTCGGGCTGGGAGAGATTCGAAAGGAACGACGGAGGAGACGGAATCAGAAGACACGATCCCACAAAAGAAAGAGAAAGAAAGAGAGAGAAAGAAAGACAGAGAACAGTAAGAAGCGGACGCAAAAGATGAACCGAGCGGAGAGGATAAGATGGTGAAGAAGAGGAAGAAAAAGTGGTTACCCAGCGAAGGAGGAACCGCGAGGAAAGAAGAGGGCTTCCATCGCGGGTTTCGTGGTTGGCCTCCTGGTAATTTGTAGCTTCGATATCATCGCTTCGAAGTTATTTGGAGGCGCATGAATATACGTACCGAGCTGACTACCTATCCGCCGATAGCACCTATACTCTCCCTTTCGCTCCTCGGAATCTCCTCCTTCCACGGGTCGTTTCATAAAGCGCGCCCAGCATATCACTGATTATTTCGCAGAAAGTTGCGTTATTAAGATGAACATACAAGAAAGATATGTGTTATGTACGTGAAACGTGTACATGAAACGTATACGAGTGTTAAAAACCAATTAAAATGGCTGAATCACAAACGTTTGTAAGCCACTCAATTGACAACCATCGAAATAACTTTGTTACTATTTATTTACACAATGAAGTCTTCGTAGATTCGAATTATGTACGATATATTCATTTAATTAATTGAGGAGTAGTCAGAACGTTTTCTGACTACAACATTTGTTTTCGTGAAAATTGTCATTCACGATCTACCGTTAGCAATCTTCAAAGGTTTGCCTATCCAAGAATTTTTATATGCAAGAAACGAGAAAGGGGGATAGGAAAAAGAAACAAATAAGGAAATTCGATCAAATCGCAAAGTCCATATAAACTTATATTAGCTCGCGCTTTTAAGATCTTTTCGTCTGTCGAACATCTCGAGTCGAGTTAATGACTTTCCGATGTTTTCCACTCGAGACATCGAAATATCTTCTTTAAGAATTTCACTTGTCGTCTAGACGTAGATGAGAAAAACCGTGTCGCCGGTAAAATTTCTCCCGATAGAAAACTTAATAACGGCTAATCTAATATAAAATCGAGGACATGCAATATCATGTTTGAAAAGTTCGAGACTCATATTATTTTATTATCATCTTTAAAAGAAGATGATAAATATTGTACAATTATTTTATTTAAACAAAACATTTATGTTCTCTAAAGTCATAAAGAAAAATCTACACTAATTAATTTAATTTTAACATCTACGACATGAATTTTATATTATAAAATTATGTATATTTCAGTGATCCAATAATCTTATAAAGTAATGCACGTCCGCTCAAATTATCGAACTTCAAACCAGTCACTGTGTAATAAAATACGTAATTAGAATACGTCAGTATTTCATAATTACGTAACTGGTATCAATTCCGTATAACAACCTTGTTTCGAATCATAGATTGATATATCCATTTGGCATAAATAATTATTTCTCGAGATCGCGCGGTTCAAACAATAATTAACCATGTTAACAAGATCAAACCAAACGTGAGACAAAAGGATCCCCTCTATTAAGGTATCAAAGCGAGTCATCAGAGTAGGATGATCTGGCGAAGTTGATAGTTATGGTTCGTGCTAGATTTTGCGATCACACGTCTACTATCGTTAGAATACATTTACTTTTCTCTTTTCGACATCATTATCTACTTTTCGTTGATCGTTCCTTTTCACAAAGTCATCTGCGTAATGCGATCGTCTCTGGTGAAAGATTTTTTTTCGATGAATAATTGTTCTAGCTAATCGGATGCAATCGCGCGATTCAGCTGGAGAATAATAATGCACGATGATTAAACATAACAGCCGCGTATTCTCAAATTTCTTCCAATTTTTTCGTGACAATTTGGATGAATGATTGTATATGAATTACTGAAATGTGAATCGCTTGATTGAATGCAATCGCATCTTTACAATTCGTCTCGTTCCTTGAAACGCTCAAAACGTAATACGTCGTTTCGTTCCAACGATAAAAAAATCGACAAGGTATGGCTTTCCTTTATCGCGGACCTCTGACAATGAAGAGAAATTCACTTCGCGTCGTCTATGGAAAAAACAATACTCTTCCTACATCAGTAATGTCACACTCTGCGGCCTCTCGCTTCCTCGTGTCTATTTCGTTCCACGGCTGAAACCATGGACCATGCCCGACCCGCTTTCCTTGCAATACGGTCGCAATGCTTGTCAACATCGGTTAGCGGGACATTTCCTCTCTTGCGAGCATCGGTCCATTGATGTCACGTACAACGCTGCCAAAGCGGAGACGGAATGGGGCCTCTTTTCATGGCCTCGTCCCGCGGGATTTTCGATGCAACAACACACCTATGAGGCCATCGAATCCTCTGCCCCCCCCCCCTCTCTCTCTCTCTCTCTCTCTCTCTCTCTTCTCTTTCTTTTTGTGCCTTCTCGATAGGTATGCCGGAGAGCAGGATGAAGAGACAGAGAAGAGGGAAGGGATGGTAGACATGGTCTCCTTTATTTCGCGGGGCCTGCTTTGTCGAACGTGTTCGCTCGAGTGCAGGTTTCTTCGTGTCTTTGTTAGCGAGGCGAGAAATTCTGCCTGTCCTTCACAATTACGCAGCTCGAGCGTGGCTGCGACACTCGTTCCGCAGCGAAAGCAGCCTCCGGGGTCGTTCAAGCTCCGAGGTGTGATCTAGAGACCCAACCCTGCACCATTCGCAATTACCTTACGCAATCGTATATACGCCTGTGTATATGTGTCTGCGCGGAGTTCGTTGTTCGCATTTCGAAGTGCTGCAACCCGAATGGGAGTGCATTCCATGGCGAGCACTCGACGCATCGATGTGCACTCGAGTGCCACGTAATCGGGCAACGACCAAGCACTGCGGGTATATAAAAAACCGAGTGTGCAATATAATGTAAAGAAAAATTAAAATTAAACTTTTTCCGGATATTTCGCAAAATTATTATTTAAACAATTTAATTACAATACGTGATGATCAATTTCGTATCACAATTGTGGAAGGAATGCCAAGCTTCGATTTTTCCTTATTCTCGAACATGAAAAAGGACGGTAGACGAAAGATCGTTATCTACATTATCGATATCTCGTCTATCAGTGAGACAATGATACTTACCGTATCTAAGGCTTCTTCTCTTCTACTTGTCTTTGCAGGGAAGCGTACGTTGGTTTCCCTCGCCCTAAGTGCACGTATTACCTGACAATGAAGAGACCTCGGCACAGCACGCGCTCTGCGCATGAACGAATTAATTATTCTTCGTCGTGATCGCCGCCAATTACGCCCGGAGCGCCACAATCTTAATGAAAGCGGGCGCGCCGACTGCAACATAGATCGCAATTACGCGAAAAGCGGGACAACGACTTCGCCTTCAGCGGTCGCTCGGCGGAGCGCGAACGCGAACCCGATCAATATACAGCGCGCCCGGTCGACGATGGAAAAGGGTTTCATGCGGTCTATCGTACGCCAGGGCGACTCTTAACTTTTACATGAGCGCGTGAATACATTAAGCGCGCCATTCGACGAGATACGCGGTTTCTTTAATCTTAATCAGAAGACGTATGGACATAGCGGGGCAACTACATTCGAACACGAGTACGCCATTAGCAAACAAGATCACCTACCTGACCCCTTCCGCTCTTTCCACAGCCTTCAAACTGCGATCCTTCCTCCGTCACCGCTCTTAAAATACTTCTGTAAATCCCTGATAAAGCAGCGGTGCACGAGTATATCAGCATCGAAAACTCTTGGATCGAGAAACAATTTTTTTTTTTTTTTTTTCGAAATAAGATCATTGAGTCGTGATCGATATCTCTCGATATCAATAGCATCTATTAATAATTACCTCCTTCATGTTGAATGAGTCTTTGTAATAAACAAAGCGCATTCGCCAATATTTGCAAGTTTCTAATAGACGGAGATTTAAAATGAGAAATAAGTCTTGAAATAATGAAAGGATCATTATCTTAATACGAGATCAGATAACAGAGTAAAGTGCTGGGATGTTGAAAAGGATAATAACGAAATAACATTGGTGAAAGGCCGTTAGTGTCATTAACCAAGCTATTAATACTTTGGAAATGCGAGCCGTACTACGAAATCATCGATATATTATTAAGCACACCTAGTAGCACGCCTGGGATATAATTCACTTTGCGCGATAATTTTTTGATCAGCTAATTATTAATATATAGAACTAGAATTGCATTATCGGGAGTTAATAACAGCACGTGTGATAAAGTAATTTACAGGTCACGATGAGTAGCGAAAACGTTCGATAATTACTCTCGCTAATCACAGAGTTTACTTCACCTCGTAATATATGCACGCATTATCTATAGAAATCCAATCGTCAGCCTCTTCTGACTTACCATCAAGGATTTCCTTCATACGCTGTCGCTCTCTAAATCATTAAACGCGATCGCGATCCATCCAGGGCGCAATATATGCGCAATGTACGCGCAGATCTAACGGCACGTTAATACGTTACGCTATTAGTTTAATGGCTTAGTTCCGCGGACGCACTCAGAATAACACACACGGAATAATTCGCAGCCGAATGTGTTGAAAAAACGTCGCGATGCACATAGGAGATCGGTTATGCGTCAGTCAAGCGTTGCCGTTACGTCTTAACGAACAATTTTACCCGCGATCCACTTGGCCAAGTGGAGAGCCGTATTTTAATAACGAAAATTCCATTCCGGCACACACGTACGCCGCTCCGTTGTAAGTTACGAGCTCATGCGATGCGCGCCTGGCAACACACGCGCGATAGATGCAACTTGCAAGCCGAGGGCCGGCGTTTCTCTTATCTGCTTAATGTCTCGTTACTGTAATGATTTTGCCTCGGATCTCTGCGCCTCTTCATTTATTCCCCGGCAGTATTGGCCGATCGCACGCTGATAACCGGTGCCTCTCGTTATACTAACGGTATTAAAGTCCCAGCCTCGGCATCGAGATGCCTCAACCCTTTCCGCTACCGCGCTGCTGCCTCTCGTATCTCCGTCGCAAGTCGCGATGTGGCTGCCGCAGCCGCGCGCGAATTTCGTGAACGAGTTAGCTGCGGGGAGATAGGTGATTTATCATCGGTGCGTAGCCGCCGGTGATGAAACGTCGACGTCCGGTAATCCGCGAGAATTTCTCGTTCCGTTGAGAAATCGTTCCTTCGACAAATGGCTCCTCGCGAAACTGCCGCTGTATATCGCCGCGGTAAAAAATGCGTTCCTTTATCGCGCCCACGAGTACATCTTACGTATTACATATATTATCTTTTTGACTACGATATCGCAAACTCTTCTTTTCTTTTGCACTATCTTTTATCTAGATCGCGTAGAAGAGGATAAATAAAAATGAAATGAAACTTAAAAAATCGAGAATCAGAGACAAAAATGGTCAATGTTTGTTCAAAACTTTCTGTTATTTTTCTATTTTCGATTTAATGACAAAAGATCAATTCTATATGGTTTTTCATAAATATTCGACTGAAATAACTGTTACGTGATCCACCTCTGTGCTTCAGATCAGATGATCACTGATCGAAGAGTAAAAATAAAACGAAAAAAAAATTAAGCTTTCGAATAAATATGTTCAAATACTTTTTTCCTGTGTTCTTTTTCTCTTCAATTTAATCTTAACTTCATGATAGAGGATCAACCTTGATGCAAGATAGTTTTTTCACAAATACTTGGGCTGTCAAGAAGTACATTGATCCACGGCTATGTCCTCATATCGATCGCGGATCGAATGGGATCGTGTGTAGGTTGTCGAGCAGACGTGAACTAATGATCGGTCATCGCGCGTCACATCGTCAGCGTAGGCGTCGAAAATCCCGCGTGCACATCGGCATAAACAGACAGCGAGAGAATCGAGCGGAGAATCGATGCGCACCGAAGTCATCCACGCAAATTACTCCGGCCGCCATTAATGAGTGGCTTCGATCGCCACACGTCGAAAGTCATTGCATACTTGAGAGATCAAGTCAGACCGCCGCCGTGCAGATCTCTTAATTCCTCGTTACCGTATCGGTGCAGTCAATGGCATAAGGTCAGTCACGGAAAGAAAGGAAACGCGGGCTCTTTCGTGAAGTAATTAAAACCATCGTATTGATCGAGCCACCACCGTTAATTACTCCTAATTATCCGTGGAATCCTCCTTCTGCATGTCTCGTTGTCCGTTGCGATTTCGGGACGCAGGGAAAAAGCGCCTTTCACGTGGTCACCGAGACCGCGGCTGGCTAATAGCGCAAAATTATAATGAACAATCTAAAAGCGCGGTAAAACTTCTTTTCTCTGAAAGAGAAGCTTTTCTCTAAAAGCTTATACTTTATTATTAGTTAAGAAAAAAATAGCGCGGAGAAACTTAATAAAGATAATAGAAAATATAATAAAAAATAAAATGGTATACTAATTGAATTAATAAAATAAAGGCGACATTCAGTCATTATTTGATAAATAATTACAGTTTCGTCAGTGACATATAATAATATTCTTTTTATTTCTTCATTTAATTTAAAAAATAATTCGTGACGATCACACAGAATAGCGCAAATATTTGCTTCTCGAATATAATATTTATTTGTATTATATTCTGTTTTTCTCGGAATTTTGAACAGGCAAGGAAAAACACATTCATCAATCCGTGTCATGTAGAGAGAGAGAGAGAGAGAAATTTTTGCCCCGATCATTCTATTGATCTAATCAAGTCACGTGTATGCCACGCTCGTATGCCACGTAGACTGAACTTAAGGTAGATCGTCACACCCACATAGTGTCTAAATAGTACCGGTACGTAACAAGAAACAGACGTATACCCAATACGTCAAGCATCGGGGCATCAGCGTCGCTACGACGCGACAGGATCTGAGAAGCCGACATCGTTAAGTCGCGGATCTCTTCTCCTTCCCTCGTACACCATGATTTAATTACCCGCCAGCGACAAGCCAGAGAGGTACTAAACTCCATCGCTGTCTCTATCCATTCTTCCTGTCGGCGCTACGCCTCTCGAAGATGCGCGATCTCAACGCGATAGGACGCGACGATACGATCGACGCGATCGATAAGGACTCGTGAACGATCTACGAGACATTCGATTGCCATCGAGACACGCTAGCGCGTAGTGTGTTGAATCTAAAGGAATGGAATGGGATAAAATGTCGGGAGGGAAAGAGCTACTCGATAATTAGTGGAATGATACGACATCGACGATCGAAAAACAAATACGTCCTCGTACACGCGTGGAAATCCACAGAGAATTGGCCGAGCGAATCCGCAAAGCGAGATCAGCATAATGGAATTGAAATGCTCTTCGAGTTAAGTTGATGGCAAAGGTTCTCCTTTTCTCGGCGACGTCGTGTCTAAGATACCGAGACTTCCTTTCTGCTGGTCGCGTTGAATCAGCTTCTGTGGAACGTGAGACTCGCTGTGAGTTTTTCTCATTAACTCGAAAGGGATGAAATTTCATCTGACAATAGTGAATCCCGCGAAGAGAGAACTTGAGAAATTCAGAGAGAATGTTTTTAAATATATAATTGTTGTATATAAAAGTCGTTGTGTTGTGGCTAGGTAGGATAACCGCGAACATTACAAGATACATTCGCAGGTATTTCGAGAAATTATCATCAAAGAGAACATACAATTTAAATCTAAATTTTTATTACAACTTATTACTCAGGACAATTTGTACTGTACATTTTTACACTGTGCGTTTAATTCGGTTATGTTCAGTGAGCTTTGTAACATATTGGAATGAGCCATCGAGGAGTAGGAGTGTCCCAATTTCTAAACAAAGACATTCTAATGCAATTGGCACTGTTTTCTTTGTCAGGGATTCGTTGATTTTTATGTTTCATGATTAAGTATTTAGTTAAATACTAAACACATACGTTGATAATTTTATCTTTGGAAGTTTTATGACGTGACATCGCCCTAATAAATTATCTATCGAGTTTGACATCTCGTATTAATATGCAATAATAATTAATATTAATTTGTTAATTTTACAATTTTACACTAAAAATAACTCTAATAAAGGAAAACGTATATAATGTTAAATATTTTTTTTACACAATTTTTCATCCAGTATTGGCTTTTATGGACTTTTTTATTGTGATGCTTCACTGAATTTTTATGTAACAGCGTCGGCAAAAATATTGGATTAAAAATCAGATAAAATTTGCAGTACGCTGACAGTCTAACAAAAAAATTTGAAAGCTGAACTTTACCTGATTTTGTTGTTTTTTTCGCTTTCAACATTGACCATTTCAGTCCGCTAACTATCAGCACGCAATATCTTTAATCCTGTTTTTTATGTCCGTCTTTCGTGATACGTTCACTCAGATATTCGTCTCGCCTGTCTCATACACAACAGAATTGACTCGTAGACAGTTCTATAACGTCTATATTTCAACCGGTACTGTAATGTAAAAAGAAACGATTCATTTTGATAAAATTCGATATTTCGTAAAGTATGTATCATATCTTAGTAATAAAATCACAATGACAATTAATCAATGCTGATAAAAAACGTTCCTCGTTTATGCACGAAAAGTTACGCTTGATAGAATGAGTAGGAGCATGTCGGAGCATGTTAGAGCTTGCGACGCGAACAAACCTCTTGTCGACGAATTCCAACTCGCGTTTCGGCGCTCTGTGCCTCGAGCATCCGCGTGACAATGGATAACGAGGCGAAACTCTTTCGTGCACCTGTAGCGAAAGAGTTCGATCGATGGCAATCCAAAGCACAGGTCTAGGCTTGCTCGCACGTTCCGACTATTTACCTCCTCGCTTTCAGCGGGGTTACAGCTATATAGATATACCAGAAGATGAAACGACGGCAACAGGTGGGTTCATGCTGAATCCGCTCTGACCCATTTCAACGAGTTTCCTTTCCGCGGCCGTTATATAGGAAATTTCTTACACGTTTTCCGCGTAAACTTTCCCGCGAGCCGTCGCGCCGTGCCGCGCCGAGCCGAGTCGAGCCGAAAAAAGTGCTGGCGACTTTTTTTTTTTGCTGCGAGAACTTCGCCGCTAGCATGACTGCGCGAACGTCTGGAAAACTTTACTTCCCGCGGCCATACGTGCCAATGCATTTCCTCCGGGAAAAACATCGTAAAGCTAATCCCTCCCTCGGGCGTGATATTAAGTTTAAGTTTTGATTTACGTTACGTTATGTCTTGTGTACTCGCTCAACTTTGATACTTTCAAGTGTTATGGAACTTGGTTAAAATATATAATGAACGCTATACGTACGCAAGTCACTTATGGCTCCGTCTGATCAAGATTTCCTCGATGCTCTAACAAATGTTAAATGATCTGTCCACTCTCACTATTTCACAATGTTGGCACAACGATAAATAATTTTTCTTTTTGAATTTTACCATAATGCGCGCTGAATGAAAATACATTATGAAACGAAGCAATATTTGAACTAATATACGAGCAAAAAATTTTTCTATGCTTCTTGTTATCTTTCTAGGAAGAACTCTATCTATTTGGATATGCGCGATTAATTTCTTATTATATGTTCCATATACAGAGCTATATATTTTTTAATAACTTTAAATTGACTTGTGTAATAATAAAAATCAAGTCATTTATTAATAAATTAACTTATATAATATTTGAGTCTACATCAATTTATCTAATATTTTTTTGTAGTTTGTATATTGATAAATATATGATCCTGCTGGATCTTCTCTAAGCGTAATAAATTTTTCTTCTTTTTCTTTTCTCTTGATCAGA
>Ga0157363_1005032_pt1 | contig 12296 bp, 2 predicted proteins | sample AttsexASBM1_FD_111477 | JGI IMG/M metagenome (GOLD analysis project Ga0157363, IMG submission 111477) | Fungus gardens microbial communities from leaf cutter ant in Ribeirão Preto, State of São Paulo, Brazil - Atta sexdens ASBM1 | ecosystem: Host-associated > Fungi > Mycelium > Unclassified ...
TAACAAATAAATAACTAAAAAAATGAGTGGATTTATCAATTTTTTTTAAGTTATGTTTTTTTATTCTTTAATTGTAAGTATTTTGATATTATCCGTTTTTTCCAATCGGAAAAAAGTTGGGAATTACACGATCAAATCTTCCTCAGCGGGAAGTTCCCAATCAAATTTGCTCATTAAGAAAACACATTTTATGAAATCAACAAGACGAACAGAATATTCGCATTAAACTATTTGCTGTATTAATTTGCATTAACACCTAACACCTAATTATTCGATTTTAATTGTTGGTAATAAGTAAAACTGGGATTATATGAAAATGCATATTTTATATCATTAATATGAATACAAAACGACTTGCATGTCTATACGAATTACGTAAAAGTAAAACATTAAAGCCTATTTTTATTTTACATATTTTGCATATATATATCTTTTTGAGCATACTTCTTATAAAATTGTATATTTGCTCATATAGTGATTAGTATTTACTTCTTTGAGAAATTAAATATTTAAGACTTAATTTTGTATTTAATTATTAAATTATGTCATTTTGTGTTAATACTGTTTTATTTTTTGCTCAAAGTTAATTAATTTGTTTTATTATATTTTTGTAATTATTTCTTTTTGTATTTTTCATTTAATAAATATTAATATTTTGCATCTTATGTAAATATCTCATTGTAAGTATTTATAGTGTTCTGTAAGAAATTAAATATTCTTGATTTAATTCTGTATTCAAATAAGTCCATTTGTGTTAATACAATGTTGTATTTTTTGCTTTAAGTTAAATTATTTGTTTATCTTATTATATTTTTAAAAATATTTCTTTCTGTACTTTTCATTTTATAAACGTATATATTGCATACTTTTGCATATTTTTCAAATTTTATGCATATAATATGTGCATATAATTCTTGTTTTTACGTGCATATAATTCTCAGCTTTAGTGATAAGATCTTTCTAACAATGGGATAACATATCTAATTTATTTCGTTCTATTACTGTTTATATGTAATGATAGTGTACATATTTCTGGCAAATTTATATTTCTGGTACATATTTCTGATAAATGTATGCTGCAGCATGTTCTTGATGTCATATTTTTCAGAAAAAATTTATCATGTTTCTGTATTGTTTCTCTGTACTGCTTTGCAAAGAAGAAAAACTTATTATCTCTTCCATATATTTTTCTATGTTGTGTTAAGAAGAAAAATTAGTGAATAAATATTCAAATGCAGTTGTCACGTCTCGTGTTTCAGTTCTGTCATTACATCAACATAAATGTAATTGTCACATATAATGCTGCACAAATATTATCGATATTTATTTCTTTTAACGACAGATTCTTTACTCAACACTTAGCAATCAATATTTCATCTAAAGAAATACTGAGAAATCTCAAAAAATTAACAAATATTTTTTCTGGCAACTAAAGAAGCAAAATCACAATTTTCGGCTAATCTTGAATAAATCTTTACACAAGATCTTAAAGCTTATGAAACTATATTCTAAAGATGGAAAAATTTTATTAAATATTATTTTAAATAAAAACAATCTTGTACTTTGCAATAACATAATCATTTGCAGTGTAATATTCACATTACAGGTAAAATATTATCTTATAATAGTATCTTAATTACGTTTCAAACATCAAAATCTGAAGCTGGTGGCTTCATCAATATGCAATTTTTAATCATAATTAAAAGAAACTATTATTCATTATTAATATAACTTTGATTTATTTAATGATTGCAGGAAATTAGCAATTAGCGATAACGCTGTTTATAATTCCTTAATTTATTTTAATAGTCACGCTATGGTTAATCAACTAGATGGTAATAATTTCGAGAAATTGATATTTTATAATAATAATAATTCGCGATATACCAGTATTTCTTCCTCTCCTCCCTTCTCTGAGTTTCTAGAAAATTTTACAACGCATTTCCGGCCGCACAAATCGAGCGGAAGAATCTCTCGTGATAGCTAGGATCGAAGTTCTCTAACGACAACTTCCGATCATTGCGCAATTTCGATTTATGTATATTTCGATGTCACGTGAAAAATCTATGCAGAGCATAGAATAATTGACCAATCGGCGGAACTTGTCACTTTTACTGCTTGTGATGCAACGCGTTTCGTGTTATCACTCGTCACTCGACCGGAAATATTACGATCTATACAGGAAGTTCAACCACGTAAATTTCCCTGATATACTCTGCTATTACTATTGTGGACGAAGTTATTGCCGCGAATGCAATAATTGATATACAGCACGCGAGATTATAATAGATATTCTGATAATATTATAGTTCCTCGACGATTTATATAGTATTATAATAATGTTGAAATTTTTATGAGTCTGTTTGTACAAGCAAGCTTTGATCATAATCACATTATCGCCTCCGTAAATATAGAATAGCTGCGTAAATATTCATGTATTAAAGTGGATATTCATGTATGTATATAGTTATACACATATGGAAATTCTTATAATAATTCTTGTAATAACAAAAAATACAAAAGATTCAAATACATAGTGAAATTTTGATATAAAAAATTTTACTTGAAGAATTTAACTTGAAATTCGATGTATTAAAGATTTATTGTTTAGAAAGACGTGTATGGGATTATAAACACAAACCTCATAACCGAATGATCACGTACTGATATCACAGTAAAATGTATCTCTCGCCATGCATTTACGATAAGCGCATATGTATGAAGAACGTGCAAGCAGAAATTTGCGTCTGTAGCTTCATGTAGTTACGAGTCAACATACGAGTCAACAGGCATTGTTGTATACACGTCGCCACGAACTGTCAGATAATTATGAATAGACGACGATGATTCACGGAGGCGTCAATGGACATTATACGCGACTCACGAGACGAAGCTCGTAAGCGTCATTTTCCTTATCCTGCAAAAAGCAAAGTACCTATTCTATTTTGTTATACATTCGCCTAATTGATGTTCCTTATGACCAACAAAAAGTCTCGATATTTATTATATTAGTTATTATATTATTATTATCATATTTTAAATTTCATCAACATAAAATTATGGAAATTTATTTTCTCTCTTATGTTATACAATTTTATTAAATCATACATAATATATTTCTTTGGTTCGCGAAGCCTGAAATATTTATTATCTGGTTGTTCATATAGAAAAAAATTCCGATCCGTCTTAGGATCGGGCGTCTGGTAATATTCCTTATAGCCATCGCGTAACTTTCCGAGACAGTATTGAAATACAAATTCAAATATTTCGGCTAGACGACGTTTATATAGTGATTAGTAATAATTTTTACAACAGAAGTATATCCATGAATGGGAAGAAGAGCGGAATCGTTCGCGTTGTATGTTAATTTGCATAAATGCTAAGCATAATGTGTATTTTCCGATCGTACCCTGTTTTCGTTCACGATACAGTTTGTACCGGTTGAAAGCAGATTTTATATGATTTGTTCAACTTGGTATTTTACAATTTTGAAATCAATAGTAAATCATTATGAGCTTATTCTTCTATACTACAGATCTATCCTTCGGATTCTGATAACTCTATCATGACGCAATCCGGAGAGACTGGAAGTATAATTATATAAACATGTTTTATTGATTTTAAATACACCTATATTTTATTGATTTTTAAAAAATTAGCGATAGATAATTCTCATCGTATATCCAGCGTTTAGAATGCGATTTGTGTAGATGTAGATTGATCGTAAATACACAGTAGTATAAACTATCAGGTCACTGATACATCGCTCGATTGGCCGTCGATCAGTAAGGCGTGATTCAATTTTCACCTTGAAGTCGCAGAAAGTTCCAAACGGTTCGCAAATTTGTATAATAATTAACTACACTCACGTATAAACATGCTCATCTGAACGCATAATAAAGAACTACTATATTCTTTGTCTGAAGTGTAATGTAACGAATTCTTCGCAGATACCTCGACCTTGGCCGATATGAGGAGCTGATAATATGTATAATTTCGATAAACTTCAATCGGCTTTATAAACCGATCATGAAGCTCAAATCAGTTTAGTTAATTATATTAAATTAATAAATATTAAATCTACGAATATATTTATCTATATTCACAATCTGCATAGATTATTACATAAAAAAAGACAAAAATTGTCTCTTTTTATATATAAACTCTTCTATGGTAAGAAAAAGATTCTCAAGATATTCAAAACAATTAATGTCTAGAGTTTTGATATTAATCAAGATAAATATTTTTTTTGAGATATTTACGAATCTCATTAATCCAATCCTTATATAATGTAATAATGTTATATTTCTTTGATAAATGCAATCTTCAACAGTAATGCACAATGAGTTAAAATTCTTTTGTATCATAAATCTTCTGTACATTTCACAGATTTACTGTTGTAAACTCGTGAAATGTACTTGACCGAATAATCTATTTACGTCTTCTTTAGTCCCGGATGATAAATACGCAGTAATTGTTTTATATGGAATGCGCGTCAAGTGACGACAACAAAACCCTAAATTAATACACTTTATCTTCAATGTGTATTAAAAAAGAAATGAAAGAGATCATAGAAAAAAAACTTTGAAGAAACAAATTCAAAAATGTTGTGTGTAAATATGTTCAATGAATGTCTGATATTACAATCACCAGCATTAAATTTTTCTTTTGCGATACCATTTAGTAATCAATTTATAGTGCAAAGTCAATTAAATAAATTTGATTTGTTAAATTTAAGTAAATCATTATCAATATTTTCTTAAATTTGAAAAAAACAAGATTTTAAAGATAATGCACATTCTTGTAAAACAATACAATATTTATGATTATTTTATAAATGGAAATACAATGTAGAAGTAGGTAAATGATCCTGTTTATTCTTCGTGATTATAAATGCATATAAATGGATATGAGTAGATTCGACTAGACTGGATTTCGAATCAACCTGATATAACGAGAAAAAAATTAGAAATGTCTAAAAAGATATATAGTATGCCGCTTTAATAGCACATAGCTGATTGGACTTATTTTCAAATTTAGATATTCGCTCTATAGTAATACTTTTACAATTCCCGTTTTTTCATAAATTATTTTATCATGCATTGCACAAAGTTATTATAGGATTATCAGTTAATAGGATTATGAGATAAATCCATTGATAATAATCTTGGGTTTGGAATTTTTATATCTTTTTTGAATGTCTGCATGATGATACTAAGGTAATTTTAGTCATGTAAAATAATGAGTTAATGAATAGATTTCCCAGATTATCTTTTCTTACTTACGTTTGTAATGGACATATATTTAAGAACATGAGAAACTCAATTTAGATTGCATTGTTTGTCTCTCAGCCAGCATCACCAGCGTCACTTCTATGAGCATAAAAATTACGACCTATCTAACGTCGTCAACTTAGTGTCAACACAATCAGTGGACAACTTAATATTTGATGATGTAATTTCTAATATATTTGACAGTGCAATTTGCGATATTGACTAATCAGCCAACTGCCACGACACTTAATCGGTTTTCTTTTTTTTTATTATTGTCATATATTAATTTGTCACATAGTTTACAAATTTGCTACAAATGATAATAGAGATTTTGTATATACAAGGAGATATGTTAAATACACTGTTATATTTTAAGTAAAAATATTAATGTATAACAGAATAAAATATACTTTTAAAATTAAACGTTTGCAATTAAAAACATTAATTTTAAATAATCGGATAATATTAAAAAATAAGTATTTCATCTTATGTCAAATAATATTTTTTTTTTTCTAATTGATGCAGTGTACTATACTATAAAAACCTTTTACATTTGTAATATTAATTGGTAATTGCACCATGAGAAAGGATTCAATTGCACTATCAATATTGAACGATTGTTCACAAGGATATCATGTCTACTGTACATGTGCAAATCTTATAAATATAACTTTTATGTCATATCATGTCTGTCAACATATCATGTCTGTATAATATGGTTGCTATCACACTTTTATTTTATTTTGTTATTAATTCGTAAGTAATCATATAAATTACAGAATGATTATCTTAATATATACTTTATATTTTACAGATATTTTCTTAGTCATTAATCAATAGCATTCTTCTAAAATTATATGTGTAATTATGTATGTAATAAACATATTATTTTATACATATAAATGTGATTAATAATTATTTAAAATTTATTATAAATTATTACAAAATTGTATAATTAAGTAGTCTAAACAAATCTATTTCTGCACAAGATACTAAAAGAAAAGTATTGGTATTTGTGACTATAATTATATGGTAAAATAATTATGGCTCCATTTTTTTATAGTTGTTACTGCTATAATGTTAGCAATTATGTTTATAATTCTACCAAAGGATATAAGGAATTTGACATTTAAATTGTACTTGAATTATAATAATTATAATAATTTTTTTTCTCTTATTGCAAATAAAAGAAATTTTAAGAAAATGTGCTTTGAAACAGGTTATTAGAGTACAATATAATTGTATATATGATATAAATATAAATAGATGTAATTTTTAAATAATGTATATCAATGAAAAATGTTATCGCTCATATTCAAAAATTAAATTATATTAGTACATAGTTTGTAATAATGAGCTTTATATTCGCATATATGAGCATTATATTCGCGATGCATGCCAATCGGTGATTTTTTGCAATCGATGACTTTTCCTCATTGTTTAAGGTTATTGTTCTTGCACGAAATGCAGTATTACCGTCCAAAGAAAGAGGATAAACTACAATTACGTAACGTAGTCATATGTCGCATTTTGAGCGAAGGTGCGAGAACGCCATGAGCATAAACAAAACAATATTATTTCGCAAAAGCGCGCCACGCAAAATCGTGACACGTACATTTTTAAGCACACGCTCTGTACGATGACACACGATGTCTTTTTAATCGATTTATGCTGCGACGAAACATAATACTCGACAAATTAGCTCAATTAACTGTTATTTTAATAAGGTCTCCAATTTTTTTAACGTAGAATTCTATAACCATCTTTTAATTTTAAATCATTGTTATGCAAAAATAAAAAAAATATATGCATGTACAATAACATAGACATAATATAACATGTTTTATAAAATTATGATATTAAATGCGAGATTATAATATTGATGTTATATTACTTTTAATTATTGTCGAGTGAATTGTTATTACGCACCATTTATCCGGACATAAAATTAATTACTATATGTAATATAGTAAAATTACGATTGTAATGGGAATTTCGATAACAATAGATTAAAGAACATTTATCGCGAGAAAATAGTTTATAAGAAACGTGGAAATTTGTATAAAATTAGTGATAAATATAAAGTTATAATATAAAGTTAGATAATTAACAGACTATAAAACATCGAAAGCGTGTTTGAATACTAGTTTGAAAGGAAAAACCATTCCGTTATCACAATGTCAAGAAGTAATTTATATGACAGAAGGGAATAAGAAAGTCACACATATAATGTAAAACTAACAAACTGATATGCACTAAATTAAGGACTTGATAATTATATAAATTAATAAGATGTAGATAAGAAAATGTGCAATGTCTAATTTAAATAATAGGTAATAATTATACGTTTAAATAGGTCTATTATTTTGCACACGTTTACTCGACAGCAAAAAATATATTATTAAAAAACTGATAGATATTATTGAAGGATTATACTTTAAATAAAGTTTCTTATTCGGCGCAAAACAATGAATCGTGACAAAGCTAACTTCAAATTTGCATTGTTATTCTGAACATTTGATTTTATGTAATTTTAGGTTTATTGTATTTGAAATATGCTATTGAATAAATTTTTCTATTGCTTTTGAATATATATTTTAATTTTTATTCTTGCTGTAATAATTTATTATTTGTGTTACACTTTTGTTTTTTTTTTTAAATTATGTTATAATAGAGCGCATGAAATTTATATTTGTATTCCTTTTTTCGAAATTTGTGGAATCGTAAAAAAAAGTAGATAGTAAAAAAATTTAATACTTATTCTAACGTTCTTTATAACTTGATATTGCTAAATATTTTATGTGCACATTCGCACTTTTATAACTACTTCAAGCTTCAATTCGTCCATTATTTTTTGTCATTACCATATTCACATCGTAAAACTTTTTTCTTCAATTTGACTCATCTAAATCTCATCTCATTTCCAATAATAAATACAGTAGACTTACGCGCACACGGTGCATGTTGCTCATTCATTGTCAATTCCATTGTTTCCGAGAAACAGCTGCACTCCATAAATGTACCTCACCGTTCAGCTTTTAGATACAGCAGTGTTTCATAACGTCAATATGAAGATTCTTCTAATTATAATCTGTAGAAAATACCAGATACGTCACAATCCTAGCCTGCATATTATTATAGGAAAAGAACTAAGAAGAGAGAATACCAGGTAATAATAATAATTAAGTTGACATCTTTTAACGTCAAAATGATGATAAATAATGTCAGCTTATCTGATAAGATACAGTTCTCAGTTATGCGTTTATATTACATTAATAATAAATATGATTAAATAATATAAAATATTCTCACGCTCTGATTATACAGAATTCTCTAAAATTTAGTGCCGCGCTTGCTTTTGCGTTAGTATTCCTTCATTTATGCAATCATGAAAGATTATTATTGAAGCAAGTTTGAGGATCCAAATATTAAAAAGCGCATATCTATATTGTCTCTTATCTATATTGTCTAGATTTTTCTATCAGATTTTCTATCAGATTTTCTATCTAGATTTTTTTATCAATATTAGCTTTCCTGCTGATGATATCGTGCAATTATAGGTTTACATTCAAGACAATAAACCTGGTTCCGATATCGAATAAATTCGATGCGATTATGACTTGACCGCGACCATGCTCGGGCATTGGGTAACTTTTAAATTTATTGAAAGCACCAATAGACAGATACGCGCATGCGCAATATTAATTTTTTGTTATTGCGCTTCATTTTCATTGCAACACTAATGATTACGCTAAAATCCCGTATATAAAAGAGACCCCGACATCGAATTCGCAACAGAGACTATATTTAGGAAGGAATTAAGAATAAGGAATAACAATTTCAAGCTATCAGAAATTGGACATATTGAAATTAATATGTCCACGATTTCTGATAGGTTGAAATTGTTATTCCTTATTCCCTCCACGTTTCTCTTAGCAGCTAATGAGAAAAAAGAATTTGGACGCTTTCCGTTGAATTTTCATTATAATATAATAATATCTAAATTTTTTATTTTTTTATTTTTTGTTATTTTTTTTATTTTTATAATAAATCGTATATTTAAGATAAAACAGCATATCAGATTTAGACTATACTAATTGGCATTTTTTTCTTAGAATTCGAATTGATAAAGTAACATATTTTGATTAACTTAACAGTAAATTATATATATATATATATATATATATATATGTTCATTTCTATCAATTCTTGTCTTTTTATCTTTTTCTAATTCTAAAAATTAGAAAAAAATAAAGAGAATAAATTAAACCGAGATTAAAGTTAATCTATATTATAGATTCTATATTAATCTAATTATTATAATTCAAGTGAAATTGTTTAAGACCAAATTTTTATTTCTATCTAATCTTTTCTTCGTATATTAAATAACAATACGGATTAATAATTCTGTTTATCATAGTTCTAACTACACAGTATAACCAGTAGAGACATTCAGCGAAAAAATGCATGTTCACGCAGGTATGGCTGTGCAGCTTTTGTTTTGGGCCGATCCAATGAAATGCAAGATGACAAGAACGTACATATTACAGATCCAATGTGAGTAGATATCCGTGGCAAAAGAAGATAATTTAAGAGCTGCGCCATAAATATTTCTAAAAAATGGATAAAAAAAAGAAAAGTTATGTTACGTATTAAACAATGCAATAAAAATTTACAATGCACTTTTTTTTGTTATCCCAAAAATATCATAAGATAAGTTTTTATAATTTACAAAAAGTAAGTAATTTATGCTAGGTTAGGTTAACTTAATTAAACATAATCAAATGTAATTTTGTGAAAAAAGATAAGATTTTTATATTGACTACGTTTACACGGCATCCTTAATTATGTTTTTTAGAGTAAAACAATGGACTATCGCATTATATCCTCTTTCCGTCCTGGATTTTTCAAACGTTAACATGGCGCATATTCATATGGCTGCGACACGGAGTGTCCCTACTGGTTATACTGTAGTTCTAACACAATAGTACAAGTATTTGCTACAGTTGGCACTGCAATCTGTCGTGTATTGCAGGTTGCAGGTTGCAGTGTGTTTGTTAAAATTCTCATCCTTTATCGAATATAATTAATCGAAAAAAATGTCAGCGTGGAGACAGGCAGGATTGAAGTAAGGAATTTATTACTATCCTCCATATTTTATATGTTTTCTTGATGTATGTCAAGTATATGATATAATCTTACATTAGAATCGCATTATGTAATCGAATTGTCATCTGATCGTTAATCAATATAAAATTTTATTTTTGTTCAATATTAATTGTTGCTTGTGGATAACAAAATATTGTAAAAATTGGAGAATATATACTTGGAGAATATATACGAATTTTCTATCCCTTTATCTTGTTACAGTTACATCCAATACTCTCAAATTGCAGCTAGGTTAGTCAGGCAAGCCTTAAAAGCCGACTTGAGGGTAGAGGCTGCTAAACGTGATGAAGTTAATGTGAAGTTCACTGAATGGAAAGATGGAAAAGCCATCAGTACGTATGCCTTCGGATTTATTATTTCATTCTCGAATTTATATTAATGAAGAGAAATATAATCGTTGCAACGATTCTATTCTGTCATCATTTATATCATATCATTTCTGTCACTATTTCTTTCTTTAGATACTTATATTGTGTAGAATTTATATATACTTTATTCTTTTATTATACTTTTGTTATACAACAATTTTTAATTTAAATATTTAAATATTTTATTACAGCTGAAAAAATGTGATCGTAATGATCAGTAAGTGAATGTTCGGAATCTATCATTAAAAAATGTTTTTAATAGTGTCTTCAATATAGTTTTTAATACAGGTGTGACAACTTATTTTAGAAAAAGCATTTATTTGCCTTTGCACTTGATGATTGTGTATAATTAGCAGTATATAATTAGCAGTTTTCCATTATCTCTTATTCAGCGAAAAATAACCAATGTGTTGATTTAACACCAAAATTATCAATTCAACATCAATTCGATGTTATTTCTCATTGCTGTGTGTATAAAAGGATCTAACAATTATTCTCTATGTGTCATATCCATATTTCATAATTTTAAATAATATATTTTAAATAATATACTAACAGCATGAAAGAAATGTTCTTGTATTCAATATTTATTCTTTATGTTAAGATATTGTTTGAATAGATATGACCTTATAAATGTTAACAATAATTAAAATTCTTCTTTAAAGCCAATTAATATTTTATCTTTATGTTTATTAATAAATCTTATCCTCTTTAAAATTTATAATCATATATAATATTGATTATATATATATATATATATATACAAATATTTTTGTTACAGAAAATGTTTAGACAATATCACAGATGGATGCAGAATTCATCCAGTATACATATATTTATAGCCATAAGTATATATGAAGATCTCCATCTCTATACAAAATAAAAATATTCTTCGCACTGTCATTTTTCTTTGATTTGTCCTCTCCATGATTAATTTTTATACCGTCATCTTACAACAGAACAGTGTGTCTTGCAGTGAACTAAAAAATAAGATGCATTTATTTTTTATATGTAAAAGTACAAAAAGTACTACTAATAATTTTTGAACATCATATTTACTAATAAATTCGGAAACTAGATCGTTTTCATTTTCTCCACGCATAGTTCCAGTAATCTCTTCATTTTCAACCATTGGCAAAAATAATTGTACAAATTCAGCTGTATATGGAGGAGCTATCGCTTCCAAGACCTAGCATTATAAATATCTATTTCGTAAAATATCGATATAATGATTAAAAAACGATATTAATTTACCTCAGTAACGAAGTATCTGATTAAAGATACATCTGTATCTCCACGTTGCCAACATTGCTTAATATAGCATACAACTGGTACTACGCAACCTCTGCTTAATAAATTCACCATTCTATCAATTAACATTTTTTTCATTTCCAGCTAGATATAGAAAAAAATTGTTCACATAAAATATTGATGGCTGTTCATCTTTTAATTAATACTACATGAAATATGCTTACTTGTACAAGTA
>Ga0157363_1005033_pt1 | contig 12294 bp, 4 predicted proteins | sample AttsexASBM1_FD_111477 | JGI IMG/M metagenome (GOLD analysis project Ga0157363, IMG submission 111477) | Fungus gardens microbial communities from leaf cutter ant in Ribeirão Preto, State of São Paulo, Brazil - Atta sexdens ASBM1 | ecosystem: Host-associated > Fungi > Mycelium > Unclassified ...
GAGAGCATTCGATGAGCCTCAGCCGCAGATTTCTTCATATTGAAGCAAAAAATTAAAACCTCCCGCAAATGACGAGAATTTGGCTCGTAAACTGACATTTTCAATCGAGAATAACTTTATGACGCAGACACAAATCGACTAATGTAATCGACTTCTATAGGGTTATAATAATAGAATGAGAAAGTTACATTAATAATTCAGAATTACAATTAAGAAAGTACAATAATATCTTACCTATGTGCAATAACTTTTATAAGTCTATCAGGATGTGATGAACTTGAAACATAAAGCGAATATTAAGAGATCCAAAAGCTCTCGTATAATAGTATCGGAACATCAGTTGGAATATATGGACATGAATTAGATTGGGAGAATATTTCATTGTTAGATTCAGATGTTTTCAAAAAAGACTCATGTCTGAAATGCTATTCATTAAAAAACAAATCAAGGCTATTAATACACAAAATGATACAGAACGTCCGAAGCATCTTTTTCTTTGCTTAATATAGCTTCCCTCACTTAACCAGTATTATCCCCTCCCTCAGTTTTTCGACGAAAATTGTTTATAAATCGTACTGTCATGATCTGAATTTAACATACAATTTCTGATAGTTTACACAACAATCGTTAACACAACATCTTACATTGTAGTATATGCCTTTAAGAGATTTTCTCGTTTAAAAATTTGATCATTATTGTTGACCATTATTGTTGTATTGTTATATAAATTAATACATATAAAAATTTTATTCTATACGTTTCGATTAACTTGATTTAAATATATGTATGTTAACGTTTATTATTTATTGTGCAATTACAAAATAATTGAGACATTATTTGTTACGTGGCATATATTATTGTAAATGTCGCCACGCGATGTATAAGAAAAGTGAGCCCACTACATATCTACATACCTTTTTTATTTCTCTCTCTCACGCACACACACACACACACACACACACACACACACACACACACACACGCGCGCGCGCGCGCACACACACGCACGCACGCACGCAAGAATCTTATTGAAATAAGCGTAAGAACAACGAAACAGAAAACCGCGTTCGGCGCCTCTTAGGCCACGTGGCAGCGACTACGTATATGATGATCGCGACTAGCTACGAAAACGGCTACATAACTTTGAAACCTTCTCTACTCGAGTTCAGAAGTAATCGAGCCACCGAAGCGATTTTATAAGAAAACAACAATCCGAGTCTACAGAGCGAGCGATACATAGCCGAGTCTTCATCCAATATCAAGAGATCTTGCCTGAATATCTCTGTACTAATGTTCAATAAATAACGTTGAAAGATCTCTGAATCACTATTCACTTGCACAACATCTGGTACCTCCTGTAAAGTTTCGCAAGGAGAACGCGAACATTTGGACGATTGAGATCCTGCCAATCTGAATTTCCAAACAACCAACGAGCGTGCGAACGAGATTCGCACGACGATCGAAATCGGACGGATGATTGAAACCAAGAGTGCAAACAAAGCGGGTCAGATCACAAGGCGAGACACAGACTAACGGCGAGTACAACATATACACATATCTATCTAATATTCGGTCAAGTAAAACTCCCTCATTCCTTTCTCTTCTTTCGCATTATTTCGCATGGGATAGAATCAAGCTACTTGTTCAAAAACGAATGTCATTGAAATCACAGATCACTAGTTTATCGAATCTTTTAGAAAAAGAACGGTAAGTCCGCTTTAAAGTTATGCGCGTGTTACCGAGCTTTATCATATGAAGAATTTAACGACTCATACTATTAGATTCGAACGACAATCATAAGGATGAGTTTACCAAAGAAAGGTTTTATTCGCTTCTAGGCAAAATCGAGTTATTGAATATGGCCGTGTCTTCGACAATAGTCGTTGTCTCGAATGGCGCTGCGAGCGGCACCTCTTCCCCTATTGACGCGAGTGTCGCGAAACGCTCAGGATAAAACTACCCGAAGCATCGCTACCGAATTTTGACGGGCGTTACGAAAATTGACTATCCTTCAAGAATGTATTCGTGATGATACTCGATCAGAGTTATCTGAGATGGAAAAATTACAATACTTACAATCAGCTTTGAAGCAGCGGAACAAAATAAAAATTTTAACGGTCGAAGAAACATTATCGTAAGGCATAGGATTTGTTGAAGCACACATATGAAATGAAACTCGTTTCATGAGTCTTGATTTCGCGACGTTTGTCTTTGCTTATCAATTTGCCGATTCTAGAAAAAGAAACGACTGACGGCTTAGCAAAGCTCGCCAACGACACGCAACAACGTGTCGCATTATTGAACGCGCTGAGAGTTGATGTAGGTTCAGAAATACTTGTTAATATATTAGAAAACAAATTACCGAAAAACAAACCGCGGAAAAATGGGAAGAAACGCTTAAAAAAGATGAGTTCTCAAAAATTGACAAATTATATGAATTTCTGTATCAAACTACGGTTTGCGTGCTCGACTAGAAGTGTTCAAACGGGATAACGACAAATTTTCGTCTCCCGCTAAAGGAGCACGAGCATCCAATAGAATTTTTACGGTTAATCCAACGAATAACTGCGCAGCGTGTAAAACCAAATTACATCACTATTTAAATGCGACATATTTAAACGATTAGACATTCCCAAACGCATCGAGGTCATGAAAAAAGCAAAACTATGCTCATATAACTGCCTACGTTCATATAAAGGCAAGCCTTGCAACTTCACAAACTGCACTATTTGTCAAAAACGACATAATACGCTATTGCATCTTGACAGACATCCACTTGCAACTGTGAAGACCGACGCGATGGAGTCGGCATCGGAGGGAACCGCGTGACTAGTAAAGAAAGGTGGAGATAACGTCTAGCAATGATCTCTTCTACATTCACGCCACAATAATAACCGCGATGATATTTGTGCACGATAGTGAACACAATCTAGTTAATGTCGAAATTAATCGAGCTTTGCTGGATACGTGCGCTACCACCAATTTCATCTCCGAAAGATCGGCTAAATATTTGAAACTTCTTACCGCGACGTGCACATTACTAATCACTAGTTGGTACAATCAATTCTATGAGTACGATAAAGGGCATTCTTCATGTCACTATTCTATCGATACATAACAATATCTGCAAGGAGTTAACGTGTTTTCCAATGATATCAGACTATTCGACCTTTTTCCGCGAGATTCTGTCAAAATATCGCATAACGTTAAATTAGCTGACCCCAAATTTTATTTACCACGTCCGATAGACGTACTAATTGGCGCGAGGACTTTGTTTCTTCTTTTATTTGATCAGATCAATCTATCCAGAGGGGATTACGATTTATGCACAATAACCGTGGTAAAAGAAATGAATATTCAAGTGTATTTTAATAGTTTTTTAATTGGACGACCGACGTTTAGGAAAGAACAATAGATAAATCAGACATAAAAAGAATACAATAGAAAAAACTAAATGCATCCGTAACAAAGGTCATAGTATCGAAAAAAATTGCTTTTCTTCAGATTCGATACTTTTCTTCGCATTTTTCGTCTACCTAACCTTTTGCAATTTACTGCTCTTTCAAATCTTTAACTTATATTAATTATGTAGTTTCTAAAAAAAAATCATGGTCTGAAAACTTATAATTTGCTGTAATGTTAGGAAATAATTTAGTTTATCATTTAATTTTGGTATATAAATGTAAATTAAAATGATTAAAATAGAATGAACAAGATGATATGATACGTCATATTATACATATGATATTATACATATGATACATATTATACATATGTATTACTTATATATTATATAAATATGATGTTAGTATATTATATAGTATATATATAGTATATATTATATAATATGGTGTTAGTATATTTATTTATTCATTCTATTTAGTTATAAATATTGTATGTAATACGTGAATTATTACAATTAAATATATATAGCCTTAAATGTGTGTATAGCTTGTCGTTTATAACAAAAACAATATATAACAATAAATTACATATTTAAAAAAAAAGGGAGGAGACAAATGGCCTACAGGAATGACGAAATTAAATGAGATATCCGAGCGTCGAAAAAATATCTGTTTAGAGATAGCGACGATTGTAATATTTTCCGAAAATACTCGTCTTATTCAAAATTAAGACAAATCATAGCGCTATGCCTACGTTTTTGGCCGACAAACATGTATCAAGGAGAACTATGCATAAAGGAATTAGACGAAGCTGAGATCAGGACAATAAAGATCACGCAGGCTTCTCGCTTTTCACAAGAAAGAGGTTTGCGGCTAAACAACTCATAAATAAAAGTAATATTGCTGTGTTGAATCCTTTCATCGATGAAAATTCACGTCGACGACCACCTTAGAAGATCAAAATTAACTTTTACACAGAAACATCTACTCCCAAATCACTTTTTGATAGATCTTATTATGAGAGAAACCCATGAACAGCACTATCATGCTGGTATTCAAATGACTTTATATACTATCACACAAAGATTGTGGATTCTTGACGGCAGAAATTAAAAAATAGTGCGATCATACGTACATTGTTCCCGATTCGAACCCGGTACAATTAATTATAAAAGATGATTTACTAACCATCCGAGTATAGCGTGTTCCCTTTCGATAACACCGGAATAGATTTCTGCAGACCATTCTATATTAAAAAAAAGAAATATAAAAATCGGAATCGAATCAAGATTTACGTGCATGTTTGTATGCATGACTATAAAGGCCGTACATTTAGAGATCGTGGGCGATATGACAACCGATTTCTCGCGGCCTTGTGACATTTCATAGTCAGGCGGGGTATTCCAACACATATTTACACGGACAACGGGACTAATTTTTGCGGAGCCAATAATCAATTAAAGGAACTCTATGTTCTTTTTAACTCCGACAGGCATAAAAATATAACAAATCGGTTCGCTATCGAACATCATATCAAGTGACATTTCATACCTCCTATCGTTCCACATTTTGGAAGACTGTGGGAGTTCACGATAAAGCCATTCAAACATCACTTTAAGTGCGTGGTCGGTGAACTTTGTTTACATTTGAAGAATTACCTTTATCATAGAAATCGAAGGTATACTAAATTCTAGATCTATTTTGTCTTTATCGACCGATTTCAACGATCCTTTAGCTCTAACATCCGCTCATTGTTTGATCGGCCATTGATTAATCTACCGGACCCTGATGTCTCATTTGTTCCAGCAAATCGTTTCTCTACCTGGTAGAACATCTACAGATCCGACAGGATTTCTGGCTACATTGGAGCCTAGAATATCTCAATGAGTTTCAAGTTCACCATAAATGGACCCAGAACGGAGAAGGAATCAAAGTTAGAACAATCGTTCTCATCAAGGAAAAAAATTTCATCAATCATGCCTGGAGTGGGCAGAGTCACGGATACTCATCCCGGTGAAGATGGAATCGTACGAACCGTCACAATTAAAACGGAAGAGGAGAGTATTAAAGCGATCGGTGAAATATCTATGTTCACTTTCAATTAAATAACGATGTTACGCAAACATTGAACATTGTACTCCGTCAGCACAAATAGAATCAGAGAGGACACGTGCCGATCAATGGGGGAAACATGTTACGTGGCATATATTATTGTAAATGTCCACGCGATGTATAAGAAAAGTGGGCCCACTACGTACCTTTTTTATCACACACACACACACACACACACACACACACGCGCGCGCGCGCGCGCACAAAATATCAAATATTATCGAAATAAGCGTAAGAACAGGTAGTTCAATAAATGTTCAATAAATAACGTTGAAAGATCTCTGAATCACTATTCACTACACATTATTAACAACATTATTATTGACTCTCGTATAAGTCTTCTTTTTATCTTTTAATTTATGTCAGAATTTTTTATTATTTTATTTTCTTATATTTTTTATTTTTTGTGTACATCGTTCCCTCTTCTATGTGAAGAATGCAAGAAGGAACTTCCGGTTGCTACAATGCGACCTTATGTGGAAGAAAATACAAATTCCGAAGAGAGGCAGGAATCAGCCTAGAAGTAGTGGCAGAAATCAATTGCTAAAATTATTTAATCGGAGATGAAAATAAGGAGAGCTGCTAGAGCAATCAATCTTCACGAGTTATTGAGCGAGGGCATAGTTCATTTTTAGAAATAAATGAGATTAATAATAAAGATATAGATTTTTATTGTCAGTAGCAATACAAAGGGGATTCTAACTTCGATTCTCTGAGAAGGGTGCGGGGCGCGGAAAATACTGGTAGGCGCGAGGAGAAAAGGAGGGAATAACAGGATCGACCATCAGCGGTATCGGTGTTTACATCATTGATGTGTGCCATCATATGTCACGTAACATTGAGGTTACGGGCCCAACCGCGGGACTGCCCCGTGCTATTTCATATATTTACCATCTTTTTTTCGATGCGTTACCATCTTCTCCTATCTCTCTTTTTTTTTCGCACACAAATCATTTGATGATTTGACATACATCATAATATATTTGGACATCATCAATGTAATTTTAGTAACATTGCGACATTGCTAAATACATGATGATATAAAAGTTAAAGATCGAGATGCATTGCAACGTCTCGTCGCGAGAAGTCAATGATATTATCATTCAGATCAATAGTAAAATCATTTGAACTAATGATAAAATTATACGTATTCAATTATCATTATTAAATGATTTTGGAGCGTTCAATAAGAAAATCATTCGGTTAGTGGTAAAATATTTTATCACTGGATGTAATTCAATAGGAATATCATTCAATAAATATACTAATGGTATATTAGTTATTATTGGATACGCATCAATAGGAATATCATTCGCATTGAAAGCTCATCTATACAATCCAATGGTGCTTTCAATGGAATTTTACCATGGCAATATTTTACTACTGAAGATTTTATTATTTTACATTGTTTAAATAAAGTTTTTATAAGAAAAAATATTAAACAATTTTTTCAATTATAATTATTAAGTACTCTTGAAATCATTCAATTTTCATTTCAAAAAGTTTTTTCTATCTCTTACAATTTCGATAATATTCGCTTAAAAAAAAATTAATTTTTTTTTAAAAGTTTCATCTCTTATAAAAATGTAGAACAAGAGTCGCACATTTTTATCTGGAAAACAACATACTACTAAAAGCTCATCAAAATCAAAAAGTGATAATTGAGTCCCTTTATTTGTTAGTAATTCTTTAATACTCTTTCACTTACGTTAGTAATATAAGTGTAAGAATATTTTCTATACTTAGATTCAGCGAAAAACTAAAAGCAAGAATCAATCATATTAAAGAATCATTAAGTATTAATTAATTAGTTTTCTCTGCTGAACGCAGCCGTTGGCTTAAAACACCTATTGTAGATATATAGATCTGGACTAAGGACTGCCACACACAAAATTCTGCAACAATAAGACAAACTTAAGCCAATGAGCCAATCAGAATATTATTATAGAATATTACCATACTACGTAATTTAACGGAAATGGAAATAATCAATTTATGACCATTCCATAACCTCACAGCTAAGCGAGGTCTACAATAGAAGCAATCGTAGAGTCTTAAGTCGTAGAAAATTAATCAATCACATGAATCGAATATGAGAAGAATAATCGACTATATAATTGGTCAATTTTCGCCTTATGAATAAGGCGAAATTTACTATTATTTCTATTTTCGCTAAAGTACGTAAAGATTTAAAGCAGTATCTTGATTGGTTCAGCAACAGCAAGTTTACGTCTTAAGGTTACTGTTACAGAACTTTTGTGCAGCAGCTCTTGAAGCCATAGGGTCGATTCTGTCTACCTTCAAACAAGGTGAAAATTACAAAAGTGAGCGAATTTACTATGTGTTGACCAATGAAATAATCATTCTAGTTAAATTCTCACTTTTATAATTTTCACCTCATTTCAAGATACAAAATCGATCCCCATGGCTCACCTTCTGTAACAGTAACAATAAGACGTACCATAAGAATCAGCCAATTAAAATTAAGTTCAAAAGAATTCTTGACTGTGATTGGCTAATTCTTATAGTACGTCTTATGGTTATTGTTACGGAAAGTGCGTGCGGCAACCCTAATGGTTAGATTCATGGATAAAAATCAATCGCTCGGTGAGCAAGCTATATTCCGAAACTTATCGAAAAAAAATGTTGCAATCTTTCTATGACCGGCTGTATATCAATTGTACATGAGTCAATTGCACACAAGCCGATCACAGCACTCAAAAAAGAATAAAAAGAAATTCCCTACGCAGAAATCGCTGTAATTGGTAAAGATCAATTGTTACAATGTGTAAGTAAACCACTCCCCGTTTACCGCAACTCACTATGTACATGGAGTCTTAAGGAGACTTTTCTCCTTACCGGCGTCGCTCATTTTCGGTATCAAAATAAATCAAGTGATAGAAATTGACGAATATTAAGCGTTAATTTTGATCATGTGATCTACTTTGACGATGAAAATCAGCGTTAAGCGTCAGCATAAAACGACACTTTGAGAGGCTCCATACAATAAAAGGAACAGTAAACAGAGAACAGAGAATAAAAATTTCAACCTATCAGAAATCATTGTGGAATACACAGTTTCTGAAATTCTTCTTTTCTGTTCTCTGTTTCTTATTCCTGTTATTGTGCAAAGCCCCTAATGGTTCCATAATAGCAGCGCGACATATCACGCGCGATGTCCAACCAGCACTTTTTCTGAAAAATTATACATCTTCATGCATGTTTATGCAGTTTATGCAAGTTTATGGCGATATGTTCTTAAAGATTTCATTTTCACGAGCTGCTCGAACTGGTCATTTCAGCAACAAAAAAGATTACGTTATGACTTTTGTCGCAAAACTATTAAAGCGACAATTTTATACATGAAAAAGGACAAAAAGCGTTAAATTTGACATTTGAGCGACAGATTTGATTTATTATTCATATTTTTCATGTATCATTTACGATATTAATACGCTGAATTAAACAATTATTAGATTATTCTGATTGCATTGAATCCTCTATTTGAATAAGCAATAAAAAAAATAAATTAGGTTATGTATATCACAGTCAACAATAGTCAACACGGTCAATACAATATGTCAGCACTGTCAATAGTGTTTGAGCGTTTGACGCTTGTAATTGAAACTATTCAAACTACAAAATTTCAGCCGCTGGATAACGAACGACAAATCTATCCCTTCAATTGCTTATTTTAGCAAAAATGTACCTTAAGATATATTAATTAAAATTAGAAGCATCAAATGTCAAGCAACAAACCAATCAGCAATATTTTTTACGCCACTGCCCTTATCTCCTCGCTCATTGGTTTATTGCTTACTGTTCGACGCTTGACACTTCTAATCTGAATCACAGACTTCTCTAAAATTGCATTAGACTGCTGATTCTCCTCTTTTCTTTGTAAAAATGCTGTCTACGCGAATTAGATATGTAGAATAACTGGTATTATATTTGTTATATGACAAAGATTTTAAATTTTTTAGATTTTAATTTATTGATTGGCTATAATAGAATAGAGAGATCCGACAATGAGTGTACAGCTTACCGATATTCTCATTTTAAAGGTGTACTCTCATTGGATATCGCGTGTCTCGCGAATATCGCATTGGTGTGCCGAAGCCATAAGATGTCACGTATATGCAGAAAAGAGATGCCAACAAGGGTCATGAGACTACCCTCTCCATGACTGATTCAAGATATTATATATACTTTTATGGGCGGTATTTATAGTTTTTATTTCTATCTTACATAATGTCTTAAGACACTAATAACCGCATTCATAGTCAGACCTTGTACTTTGAGGCTTACTTAAATTTATCTTTAGATGCTCAGTAATCAATGAAATAATTCGTAGAGTATCTAAAGATAAATTTAAGGAAGCTTTAAATATAGGGCCTGAATACAGGAAGAAGACAACTCTCTGATTGGTTCCTAACTTTTTAAGATTGTACTTAAGTCCTTATGTACTTAATTACGTTTAAGACCATGGCACACACTTCCGTACAATAACCATAAGATGCACCGTAAAAATCAGCCAATTAGAATTAAGAGAGTTCAAAAGAATTCTTGACTATGATTGATTCATTCTGTACGTCTTATGGTTACGGAAGGTTTGTGTGTGGCAAAGCATCCTTCAGGCGGCTCTTATAGAGCATCCATAGGCCCGATTGCACCAACGTTACTTTAATTTTAAGCGAGGCTTGAAATTCTTTTTATTCTCTGTCTCTTTTCGATTTTAAAAGATAGAAAGAGTTTTAAGTTTCGCTTGAAGTCAATGTTGGTGCAACCGGCTCTTAGTCGAATTTAATAATATCTATAGTTATGAAATTGACTAATCATAGTTATTCCTCTAAAGTGACTGTGATTAGTTTTCAATTACTATATTATTAAACCCAAGCAAAGGTGTAAACACAGTCACTATCTTGAATATAAAACCTGATTTTGAATATCGGCCTATGATTGATTCAAGATATCATATATCTTTCTATGATTAAATGCCTTAGGGTCCGAGCACAAGAATTGTCGTAACACTTACTTAGACTTAAATTGTAGACGTGTAACGCACAAATTTTCACGTACAACTTATTGCCATGTCTCCAAGAGACGGCAATAAGTCGTACGCCTGTTTGTTGATGCCAATTGGATGATCTAGAAGAATACACCAATAGTGGCGAGCGCTCACGAATCCACTCCTCAACAGTTGAGTCTGCTAAAGGCAACCAATACATCAGAATACTAGATAATAAATCAGGATAATAAATCATAAAATTAGTACTATATTATCAGTTTCTTACTTTTAATGACTTAAATTTTTACAATAACACGAATTTTTATAAGATTAGTGGTTTTTAATAGCATTTCATCTGTGTCGGGAGCAATTCTCATGGATAAAGTTGAAAACAATGGTTGCGTTCAACGGACTCAACAATTGAGTAAGCGCTCACTGCTATTGATGTACTCTTCCAAATCTAAAATGCTGATTGGATGATCTAAAAGAATACATCAATAATAGCGAGTGTTTACGCAAGTGTTGAGTCCACTGAACACAAACAATAAAAAGCACAGGCCATAGAAGTAGAAAATAATAAATTTCAATCTATCAGAAATTACGTATACTAGAATGCACAGTTTCTGATAAGCTGAAATTTCTCGGTCAAAAATGTTTTATGAGTATGTATAAATATATGTGAACATACATAAAGAGTGCATTCAATACAAGAGGTTAGTGCAGAGAATATCACTTAATCCTTATTTAACACTCGAACAACAAGAATAAAGTAATATTTCTATGCTAATTCTACGCTGCGTAAACGAATATAGGAAAATATTTATAAACGTGTAATTATATATATTAAATATGTCTATACATGTTCATTCCTCCTTTCTTTTGTAAAATTACTTTTAGTGTATAAAATAAGTGTATAAAAATAATAAAAATAATAATGTTAAAAAATAATTAAAAGAATAATTATCACTATTTGTTTTAGAAAAAAACAAGTTTGAAGAAATGTAAAAAATCTTATTTTCATTTTTGCATTAAAAATTACTTCTATGTAAAAATGAAATAAGAAGTACAATCTCCTTGATTTTAAATATTATCCAGATCATAATCATGAACAACATTCAAAAGGTCAGCCATCGGTCAAATACTTTGGATAATGCTAATGCCAGCGGTTCTGTAACTTGCGAGCCTTATAATTCGAAAAATATTTAATGAAAATGATCTTAATTTAATGTTTTAAAAACCTCTCGAGATGATCTATAAGAATGTACAATAAAAAGTAGGGGATTCTATTTAAGAAATTGAAGGTAACCTTCAGGTGATCTTCAAGCAACTAATGATACCACCTTATGTCCCTCTCAAAGCTATACAAATTTGTCTGAAACATTTTTTCTAAGATCAAAAGTAAGAAAGTTCTTGGGGGTGAGACATTAAAATGGGACACTCTGTATATGATTATACATGTTTATGAATATTTATGTTTATTGTATACATTTATACATAATCATTTATACATAATCATGCATACAACATTTTTTTACAGAGTTCTTATTTCCTGTTTTGCCTGTGCTTTTTATTGTGTTTCCAGTTTTACCCTCAATATATACTTATATTAGGTGTACAACTTTGTTTCCGCCGTTTTCCTATAGATGGCTTTAGCGGTAAGTGGTCGAAATAAATAGATCATAGACGTCATACAATAAACTTGGACATCTGTCAACATAACCCCATAGAAACATTAGTCGATTTGTGTCTGCATCATAAAGTTATTCTCGA
>Ga0157363_1005034_pt1 | contig 12293 bp, 9 predicted proteins | sample AttsexASBM1_FD_111477 | JGI IMG/M metagenome (GOLD analysis project Ga0157363, IMG submission 111477) | Fungus gardens microbial communities from leaf cutter ant in Ribeirão Preto, State of São Paulo, Brazil - Atta sexdens ASBM1 | ecosystem: Host-associated > Fungi > Mycelium > Unclassified ...
GAAACGTGCTTACTTGCAATAATGCATGTACCAAGCGTAAGATAGTAGATATATGAAAATATCAATGTGGTTCGAATTTTGACAATTACGTAAATTCAAATCTTCATGTCATTGTACGATTCGTGGTGTTACTGATAGAACATACAGCAGAGCTCATTCACGTACTGACGTTTAGTTGTGGAGCATATATTACTTTAATGTTATAAAATGTAATTATGATATTTATATTAAAGTAAAATCGCACACACGTAGAGAGAAAATTGAAATATTTCTTGATACAAAAATAATTTCCAATAATAATTTAGATATATCGCTGAAAAATGTGAAAAATGTGAGGAATAATACACTAATTAAAGAAACTTATGATGACATTACTGATTCAATCGGTTGACTCATTACATACGTTGAGGATTCAGTAGAATGCTTCTGAAGCTTCTAAAAATTTTGGCGATCACTATTTAAAAAGAGACTTATGATATTCTTATTACATCAGTCGCTTTGTAAATAGCGGTGGACCACTTCTACGTAGCAGATTGTTATTAGTATACTCTTGAAAAGGCCTCATGCTATGAACTATTACGTTTCAATTCGACAGAATGAAGCGTGTGAGAGATAGTAAATTTATTCAATTTTATAAAATTTTGCTTATATATTTTATACGTATTTTTCTAAGATGTATTTACATGTTCTCTTTTTTTCTACAGTGCATCTTCTCATACATTTTCTCATATATCTTCGAAATCTCGCTACATACTTCATAAGGAGATATACATTGATTGACAACGTATATTTCTCGACATCGTCGTAGAATCTATGTTTCACGTAGAAATTGCGATCAGTGACAATCGAGGCAACTGCATAATTCCTTATGCTACATAGCGTTCATCAAGAGACGTGCAGAAATTAAGAGGTTAAGGGGGTTTTTGAGAGCTGATTTTAAAAGGCATTTTTTGAGAATTTTTTAATAAAATTAAAATAAAAATTTAGGTATTCTTAAAAATTAATACAAGTCTAGAAAGTGCATACAATGTACATTAAAAAAAATATTTTTTTGTGATATTAACTTTTTATAAAGTAGTAATAAGATAGTGCTGAATGGTGTAGGCTTAGGCCTACACCGCGAATATGGTCAAACGGTGATCAAGGTGTAAATCATATCGTTGGTCTGAAAGTAAAATATGAAGCTTTTTCTTAGTAGACTTGTAATTCTTGCCTGAACTAGGATAATTAATATCATAAGCATATTTTCAAAATAGTATAGTTTGAAGAAATAAATTGAATTTTGTTCATTTTTTCCTCTTATTTAACCTTGAAAAAATATAAATATAAATATAAAAAAAATATAAATAATTAATACTATCAGTTTTAGTTCGGGTGATAATGACATGTTCTCTGAGTATGACCGTAAAAGTTGAAGTCAGTCGGACTAATTTTTTAAGTTTTTTTTGGAATCGTGATCACTATATTCGAAAACATGATTTCGAGAAAAATGCGTTTAAAGTTTTATGGAACCATTCTTGCTATAAAATATATGTCAAAATTGAACTTATCATTCATCTATTCCAGGATATCTTCTTTTACTTTTTAAAAATCATTTTGTGTTGTTCTCTCCTTTCAAATAGCAATCCTTGTATCATTTGAGCTTGTAAACGCACGATACTCCGGGCGCTTGAGACGGACTTTGTCACGAAAGAGCCAAATCATAAGCTGAACCAATAATTATGCCCATCATCTACATAATTTTAAGACTATTCATGTAATTATCATAAAAGGTACAAATTGTCAAAAAATTTAGAATTTCTACTGCTGCTTTGTCGGAGTGAATGTGTTTAGGAGCAAATATCCTATCAATGATTTAATGAGGATTTAATGACTCATATCAATAAATTTGACGATTTATTATTATATTATAGAAACGTTGTAAAATAGAAACGTTCTAAAATGATCTTAAAAGATTGAATATAATGGCGAGCGCCGATTATAGCAATTGATTGGCGCGCGCTATTTGAATTGATCAAGTGGTCCCAAACACTACATCATTTTATCTTGTATATTTTGAATAATTTTTGTTTCTCTCAAAAAACTTTTTTGTGAGATATTCTTTTAAAAAAAGCAATAAAAAATCGATTTTTTACCCCTTAAATGTAAAGACCTCCTTAATGCAATCAACTGTCTCATCATCATCATCATCATCATCCATTCAAGATCTGAATATAGAACTTGTTGAAGTATATTATTCGAATAACATAAAATTATCGTAGACAATTAAAAGGTAGATACATGTTTGTAAATAAAAACAACAATCATGCTCTTTTTATTTGAGCTCAAGCAACGTGTCGAGCATACTATAAATTAAGCCAATATACGCACGGTATTAGCGAGAAATTCAAATATTTTGTATGATTTTTAAGACAAAAATTGTATTACTAATTGTATTACTAATTGTATTACTAATAAATACGATATGCTGCAAACACTACAAAACATTTAAATTTAAACATAAAAATTCTATTATAGAATGTGACTAGTTGTCTACTTTTTAGATTTATTTATTATATTATGCAGGCATTAAACGATAAATAAATCTATGTTAAAAATATATTGAAAATATAAATAAAAAGGAGCATACAGCCACGTTAGATGTTTTAAACGAAAGTCAACATATTTAAAGTTATCATATAATAACGTAGATGTTTCGGTCAAGATTTGACTATCATCAGTACATAGAAATATCAAGATGTCAAAAAAAGAAATATATAGAATTAAAACAGTAACCGCCAGTCAAAAAAAATGGTAAAACAACTTTCTCGCTTATGGTACGAAAACATTTAATAGAAAAAATTGAGGTCCAAGAAATTGAAACAATATTAAATACTATTTTAAACAATTTTAAATAAATATATTTATTTAAACGCGTCGTTGCGTCGTAGTCACAGGCGCCCAGTCTGAAGGGTTGTCTTCCATTTTCATTTTGATTGCATCATCTCTTTTTGCTACACCTGCCGGGAGGGGAGGACTACCTTTGAGATAACCAGTGCATTATACTCCAATTTTTATATTTGTTTTACCATATCTCGAAGCGTATTGGATAAAATTGGCCACATTAATCCGGTTGCACCTGAGCCACTTAAATATAGAAGAAAAAGAAGATTATATTTCAAAGGAAGTCTCCTGTGTCCGAACCTCATCTAACTCTCATCAGATTGTGGGTACAGACATATTATGATATTACGGGAAAGCATAAGTTTGCAAATCGGAAGAGGATTTTGTCGCAGAGATCTGTTCGTGCAAGATAACAAATTGAAAGCCATCATGATGTCGGACATCAAGTTCGAGCTCGTAAAGTTCAATGCCAATAACTGCATTATGGAAAGACATGTTGGACACAGCACTTATGACAAAAGGTTTATTCGAATATACGAACAGAACTATACCTTTACCCGCGGATAATACTCAGATAGGACAATGGCACAAAAAGCATGCCGAAGCAAAGTTACAATATATGAGAGCAAGTCAATAAATTTTTAAAAATATAATTTTTAAAAATACAGTAAAATACATTTTTTTTAATAGATTTATTTTTATTTCTCAATATAGTTTCCTTTCAGCTCGATACACTTGATCCAACGATTCTTCAACGCTTTTTCAAGTCGTCTGAATAATATGATTTGTCTAACCCTTCGAAATAAGCCTCTGTTTCGACGATGAGCTGCTCTCTGGTGGTGAATCTCTTTCCTCCGAACCATTTCTTCAGGTTTGGAAACAGGAAATAGTCGCAGGAGGCTAAATCTGGTGAATATGCTGGATGGAGAAACAATTCGTAGCGGAATTCGTTGAATTTGGCTATCGGGCCACCGGGTCATCGGAATGCCGGGCACGGCATATATATAATTCCGTTCAAAATTTGACAGTAATTAGCTGAGAGATGCTACTTGTCAAAAAATAATATGATATGACATTGCGAGTGCCCTCTGACAGATTTTCTAAGAACTTATTGACTTGCTCTCGAATTAAGATGTCCGTAGCAGATGCGTATAAATCGTTGTTACTCGGATGCGCAACGTTAATGGAAGCGATCAAAAAATTATCACAAGTTTACAGTATTACGTCTGAAGTAGCGAAACAGACGCTTTGGAAAAAATTCTTTGAGTATTCCATGCCGCAGCAGTCAATAGCCAATTAGCTGCCGTCTATAGAATTCGCTACGCGATGTAGAAGAAACGGTCAGTGCCTAACCAAGTAGTATGATCGCTGGTGGATAAATATCAAGATATTAGACAATCATATTAAAATGTTGGAAGATTCGCACAAAACCATGACGCTCACTGAAACCTTTTTACAAGAAGACGCGAAAATGACTGAATGAGATGAGGCCAAAATGACGTTCAAGGCGAAGACTCGTGTATCAACCATGTATCCCAAAGTCGAAAAACCAAGCAAACAGATGATAATGCGCAGGAGCTATCGGGAAATTAGAAGAATAGTTTTCAATAATGGACATGCGAATAAGAAGAACACATGAAACGTGACTGGAGGAAAGTCCAGCAATCGAAGACGATTCCACATAGAAAAACGTCACGTAACGCCAAGCATTTACTTCCAAAAATGATAACACGATCATCTTTTAGCTGATTTAGACGCTTCAATGCACATGTGCAAGAGCATTGAATTATTCAGCTCAATGGAAAAATCAAAGTCAAAGATGAAGATTGCAAACATTAATACATGCAAGCCTTGAGAACCGATATTCTTACAATCGATATTCTTGTTAAACATTCATGGAAAACATTTCCAAACAATTAAAGGACGTACTATACTGCTCAGAACTTGATCACAATCTGTTATCCGCCATGAAGTGTCAAGGACTTAAAGTGAACACGGACAGCAACCGAATGTATCTCAGAAAGGACGAGAACATCATTACGGATTTTGATGACGATATGTACATCATGGACATGGAGATTGAGAAGTTCAAGATGCTGTTTGACACGTAAGATAATCTACGTATATACCATCGGCGCATGGGACATGTTAACATAGATACTCTTTTATGAACGGCGAAATCGGATGTCGTAGTCGATTTGGAAAGAATGGAGGCTTGTCCGGAAAAGTTATATGTGATATGTGTAACATGGAGAAATAACCTAGACAAACGCATCCCGAGATGTTTTCAAATGTTGTTCAATCACTTCAAGTTGTACACAGTAACATATGCGGGCTAATGCCTATGGCTATGCCTTGCCTCGCGGATCAAAATATTTTGTATTATTTAAAGACGAATTCACTGGTTATCGAACATTTTACGACACAAGTCTGAGGTTTCTGATTTATGGAAACGTTTTATTTCGATGGCTGAACGAGAAACCGGATTCAACATAAAGACTTTCAGATCGGACAATGGCCTCGAATATAATAATTACATCATGAGGGAAATTAATCAAGAACGCGGAATCAGACATAAATTTTCGGTGCCATACACTCCTGAATCAAACGGCAGAGCAGAATGAAAAGTTAAAATACTCGTTAAATGCACAAGGATATGCTCATCAACAGCGGTTTATCAGAGGAATTATGGAATGAAGCAGTACATTGTGCAGCGTCTGCTCAACCAAACGGTCAGTCAAAATGAGAAAACTTTTGAATTATGGTTCAAGCGAAAACCTAATCTCTATCGTATTAGGATATTCGGATCAACTACCTTTATGAATATAAGATACGAAAAAGATGAAAACGTGCTCGAAGAATGATTTTGGTCGATTATGCTCAAGAAAGTAAAAAAACTATCGACTTTGGAATATTGAACATAGATATGTCAAAATTGCTGGTAATATGAAGATAGTGTCATGATGATTAAGAATGCCAAAAAAACGAATAATATTAACATCAGAAAAAGGTGACGATATATAAAGGTGACTATACCAGAGCGAAAACATTCAATCCGTTGAGACGGATAAGCAAGATAGGACTGAAACTACATCATAAGGGCGTCAAACACGCAGTACAAGTCAGAAGATCAAACATTTTGCGTTGGATAACAGAGGACGCGGTACATGTGTCAGATATGATGAACATGAAATGTCATCGGATCGTGAAGATTCAAAAGATACTGGTAACGCGTTACTGGCCCAAGCAGGATTAGAAGAACTGATTAACTTTGAAACGGCACGATGATCACCTGAATGACATAAGGCGATGGAAGAAAAAATTCAGACCTTGGAGAGAAATGAAATATGAACGTTGTGCGATCTCCCGGTGAATAGGCTCTTCCGAACAAATGGATATTTAAAACTAAACGCGATTCAAATGGAGAGATTACTCGCCTACGGGCAAGATTAGTCACAGGCGGACACAATCTCAAGGTATTGAGTAATCAAGTTTTTAGTCCAGTCGTGATTCCACAAGAATACTATTAGCTATCGCGGCTCAATATAATATACATATTGTTCAGTTCGATATTAAATGCGCTTATATGTACGGAGATATGGATAAAGTTATATATATAAGACAACCACTCGATTTTGCGATCAAATCTGGTATGTCGTTTGCAATGTTCATTATATGGTTACAAGCAATGCATGTGGTTATAAGCAAGCAAATATGGTTATAAGCGATGTTGGAATCAAAGATTTGTTGCTTTTATGTAAGAACTTAATTTTAAACAAACTAATGCGAATAATTGCATCTTGTAGCCAATTTATATGATAAACTCATTTACCTTTGTCTCTATGTTGACGACGGGTTAATAACATCTTCATCTAAAAAGGCGATCAAGCACATTTCCGACATTAAAGACAAGGATTTGATATTAGGATTATCCCTATAAGCGAATTCGTTGGTATAAAAATTGTATGTGATCATGAAGCAAAGATGAAGCAAACAATTGATATTTCTCAAACGTACTATCTACGTCAAAAGTGTTAGAACGCTTCAGCATGATCAGAGGTGAAGCCGGTTACCACGCCAATGAACGCAGGAACGCAATTGGTTCAACTAGGAAAGAGAATATCATAGAATCTAACGTATCTTAGAGACAGTAGGTTGACACATAATAAAACCCGAACGTAGGACTTCAATCATTGTGAAACCTTATTTTTGTCGCTTAAAAGTGAAGTCTGGAAGTTTTTAGGATTATTAATCTTGATATAAGTTCTCCAACAATTTTGAATTCAAAATAACAGAAAATCGAATTCATAAAAACGGACGAACGATTTAAAAAAATCTTTGGACTAATTATGAAAAAAGTCGCATTCAAGAAATGATTCCTTCTTAATTGCCGATAAAAAATGATATTATTTTTTATAAGTTATAAAAATAAAAATTACAAATAATTATTCAGTTAAAAGGAATAAACCTATTTTCAGTCAAAGCGAATATTAATGCATAAATATTTCAAAGTGAATTTATATATCCAATTCCATAAATCACGCAAAACTTTTTTTGATCTTGAAATGATATCTTGTTGCAACAAAAAAAAACAGAATTAGAATAGTAATATCACAATTAAATTGTCAAGCAATTAATTTTTGAAGCTAATAAGCATCTTCAGAACTGTAAAAAATTTAATTTATTATGAAAAATACAAATAATCAATAAATTTAATTAGAAGATACAACTTAGTTTTTTACTTTTAATGTTTTTATTTTTTCCATATTTAAATTTTTTGTATTTTAACTTTTTAATTCTTTTTGCTTTTTTTATTTTATTACACATAACTATTTATGTTTGTGTACGTATATATATTGTATAATAATAATTTTTTTTATTTAAAAATGTTTTATTAAAAAGATTTGCTGTATATAGGTAATTATTTCTGAAATTGAATTGAAATTGAAATTGTGAATTTCAAAATTATAATTCTAGAAAATGAATTTACTTGAGACAAGTATGTAATTTTTTTGTAGATATTCGCGGTTTTGTTTAACATTTTCTTTGTACCTATATTGGATTTATTTATTTGTAATTTTTAATTAAAAAATTTCTCAATAATAATTTTCAATCAGTAATAATATAGGAATGACTTGCTAAATGATTTGTTTCGTGATTCATCTAAATATTTTTTTAAATTTGTTTACCGTTATTATGAATTTGATTTTCCGGCAATTCGATTATTGTTGAAAATTAATAACTCTGAAAACTTCCAGTCTTTACTTTTGACAAAAAAACATAGTTTCACAACGATTAAAGTTCTATGGTCGAGTTTTATCATATCGTACTTCGGTTCACTACGCGAAGTCAGGTTAAAATTTGCGCACATAAAAGTATCTTTTTCTCAGAAAAGAGCAAAAAGGGGCAAAATCAGAATGAATAGATAGTTTCCTAAGAAGATCCTTTACATATTGAAAAAAAATTGTTTGGAACTCTTTGGAACTTTTTTTATATACCTTTTAGATGGATTTTGTAGTTTAAAAAAGCATTTAGAAACATTAAGTTTTTTTATTTTAATGGAATAAATTTTGAATATTAATAATAGTTTTCAATAACTTTTGTTATAAACAAATGCAACAAAAAAGAAACATTGTAAACATTGTAAATATAAGCATTTATATACAGCATTGTGTAAAGATTATACGAATATACGTTAATTCTCCACAATTTCTAGTCTACACATTAAGATTTACATAAACAATAAAATGCATTCTTGGTCCTATTTATACTCGAAATTAAGTTGAAGCAAGTTTTAAACAATAATTAGAATCAGTTTTGAAGCTTTTTGTAACAAAAAAATAATTTTACTCTATGTCCTGTGTTTCGACTCACTGTGCGGTGGGCTCACTTTTATTTCCTGCCACGGTTAATAGACTTGACATAATTTATGCGACTGAACAAATTGGCAGATATTTATTGCATTTCGATCATTCTCACTGATCGGATGTTAAACGTATCATGCATTATATACATGGGGACTATAGATTATTCCCTGACATATTCTAGTGAAAATAATAATACACAGGTCGTAGGATATACTGACGCAAATATTGCAAGTTGCAACGATACACGTACCCAGATAGCACAAGATATTTTATACATACATTTCACAAGTTTAGTTTATGTCCATAACATAACGACATTACGTCCATGGACATAAATGGAATTTAAATTGAATGTAAAACTTGTAACAGTTGCAAAATAAACAAATATATTATACATATATATATATAATATATATATATATATATATATATATATATATATATTATATATATATTATATTGAACGACTAATATTTTGAAAAAAAATTAATTGGCGTTTTTTGAGAGAAAAATAGGGCCCCTATTCTATAACTGGTCATATAGATTTAGCTGTTATGCAGCGGATCCAATGCTCGCTGCCATTGGATAATAAAAGAATACACCAATAGCAGCAAGCGCTCACGGAACAGTTGAGTCTGCTGAACATGACCATTGTCTTTACACGCCTACCGACAGTTAAGTAGTGATAGCCAATGACAAGACAAGAAAGCGGAGCTCATTAGCTGTCGTTAGTTAACAATAGCAATAATTATCGATAAAACATTTAGGGCCGATTGTTTTATCCTTTGGGTAAAGTTTATCTGTTAGGTAAGTAGCAAGATTACCTAATCACGTGCGCGGATTGCGAGATTTATCTAACAGGTAAAATTTATCGAAAGATGGAACAATCGGCCTTAGAGAATCTCACAACTGGCTGCGGCTGAAGTTCTGAAATAAATATATTAAGATTAATGATGCCAGAATTCAAATGCAACAATTTAAAGAAGATAAAGGAAGTACTCATATACTAAAGAAGAGTCACTCAGCATCAACGCTGAATCGCATACGGAGATAGCTTTTCTTTGCATGACTATTCCTTTTTTGGCTGGACTTGACAGGATCGCATGGTGCGTGAACTCTGATTTCGGCCTGGTTCTTCGGCCTTTTACTGGTTAAAATAAGTTAGTGAATACCAATGAATACATCTTTGAATAGTGCAAAAATTTGGTGATTATCGATTATATTTAACTGCTAATTTATTAAAGTAAAATACTTTTATTAAATAAATCTGGACAGTATGAGTCGATACGATAAGTTGTAAGTTTTATTGGTGAATCGATGAAGTTGGGCAACTTGTACGACTATAGTATAAGATTATCAATTTTGTTAAAACTGACCAAATTCAACTTCTTTCTTTCTACTGGTTGGCCAAATAATTCACAGTATAATTAACTGGATACGAAAAATCATTATTATTTACTTATAGATTAAGAGATTTTCTATAATAAGTCTTTTAACCTATAAATAACCTAACTAATAATAAATCAGAAGTTAGAAGTTAGAAATTGCATCAAATCACATCGAATTAGAGAAGAATAATCGACTATGATTGATCAATTTCTAGCTAACTTCTGATTTATTACTTATGACTTATTATTATAGATAAGCCTCTGAGACTTAAGACGTCCAACAACCGATTCATTGTAGACCCAGCATAATACATATAACGTAATAATAGTTTTATGTAGTTATTCGTTATAATTTATAATTTACATATAATATAAATATTTACATATAATATAAAATTTTGATAAAGCAAAATTTTTTAAGTAATTAGTATAATTGTATAGCTTTTTACTTTACAAATTGATTTTTCTACTGAACTATTGTTCTCTAATATTTTCTATATTGTAACAATTTATGATGTGGAAAACAATATAATTCAATAATAGCTTCTCAATATATAAGTAGTATGCATGTGTATCTAAATGCACAAATGTAACTATACAAATACTGATTGAACTATACTAATATTTCATTATGTGTTTTCATTATGTGTTTTTATAGTTTATTTTTCAAACTTATTACAAATCTTTAGAAAAAAGCATTGTCACGGTCATCGATCAATACAATCACAAATTTGTGACCTATATAACACAAACATGTAGGAAAATCCCAAAATTATCTTAAAAATGTCAAAAATAGGAAAAAATATTATCGAACAGCACAAAAAATAATTAATTCGGTGATTAATACTGTTCAATATAAAGATAATGCACCATTATTAAAACACAATCCACTTTTAGTTCCAAATAATAATTTAGAGAATAATTTAGAGAATAATAATAAATTAAATTATGAAGATAGTGATAATTCTCAGCGTATGACTATAGTGATTTAGAAAGCTTTAATAATTATAATTCAGACAGTAATTCCGATGATACAGAACATATTAATTTTGTGAATAATTTTGAACCTGTAACTGCAGATTTTCCAAATTCTATAATACCTTGCTTGCAAATATGGACAATTAAAAATAATATAACTAATAATAATAAAAATATTCGTGTTAAATGAATTAATATCTGTTATACAATGTAAATATCTATTTCCTAAAGATACTCGCATTTTATTAAGAACTCCTAAGATAATGAATACAAATGTCATTTTCACCAGGATACTATCATTTCGGTCTAAGTAATTACATCGAAACTTTTATCGCGATGTTCTTTTCAAAATCTACATTATATTAAAGTTAACATTAATATTGATAGTTTGCCATTATGTAAAAGTTCAAGTAGTGAAGTTTATCCGATTTTATGCAATTTAATTGAAAATTATAATAAAATAGATGTAGTTGGAATTTATCAAAAGCCTGCAGATGCCAATGTCTTTTTACAATCTTTTACAGAAGAAGCAAAAAATTTAACTTTACATGCATAAAAATTAAAGATCACATTTTATTCTTAAAAATTTTTATTCTTAAAATTAGATCTTTATGTGTGATGTCATTGCAAAAACTTTTATTACTTACACAAAAGGCCTTTCGGGGTACTACTCATGTTCTAAGTGCACTGTTAAAGATGAATATTACTGGAATAGGATAATTTATCCGTATTTGAATAATTGTGTTTAAGAACAGATAATGATTTTCGATTAAAACTACCATCATACAGATACAATACTTGAGTCGATTCCTAATATAAATATGGTGAGTGATTTTTCAGACTCGATTTAATATTCCTGGGAATTATTTAAAAAATTGTTGTTTATTTGTGATGCTGTGGAAAACTTAAAACAAAATTATCCTTTCGTCAAATATCTGAAATATCAAAATAAAGTTATTAAAGTTATTAATAAATCAAAGAGAAATATATATCTTCCGAATTCAATAGAAAATCAAGATCACTATTTGAAAGTAAGAGAGATGGAAGGCAACAGAATTTATTAGGTGTACAAAAAAGTTCTGAGCTTTAGATTTGATATAACCGAAATAACAATTTAAATTTTATATATCTTCCCGCCTTTTTGTGGTTTTAAAGCGTTAACATTTGGCCTTCTAAA
>Ga0157363_1005035_pt1 | contig 12292 bp, 9 predicted proteins | sample AttsexASBM1_FD_111477 | JGI IMG/M metagenome (GOLD analysis project Ga0157363, IMG submission 111477) | Fungus gardens microbial communities from leaf cutter ant in Ribeirão Preto, State of São Paulo, Brazil - Atta sexdens ASBM1 | ecosystem: Host-associated > Fungi > Mycelium > Unclassified ...
GGACCATGAGGATTAGTATATAAGGTAGATTACTTTGTACTTAGAACTCCATCGAGTTCTCTTGTGTCACTCCAATACAAGAGTTGTTTCTTGACTTAACACTTTGAGTCTTGAATCATAACACTAGGCATAAAGAAGAGCTAGTTGCTTAGCATAGGCAGTCATAAACATTGGTGATTAGATCCAGGCTGCTATTAGGAACAGACCAACCACTGAACCAGTTACACTAAAAGTGTGCAATGTCAAGCTTAGCTTTGACATCTGGCTAGTACTATATATATACTTCATACTGTACTTCTGACAACTGCTAGCTAGATGTTACTTACTGTTTAATTGGGTAGTATCAAATAAAGTACTTGTATTATTTCATATAGAAGTTTTATGTTGCAGATCCACTTGTAAATTGTTCATGCAGGAGAACAGCAGTTGCTCTTAGAGTACTGTTTAGAGTAAAACAACCTGCTCAGATCAAAATTGTTTATGTTTTTCTTAGGGTAGTAGTTAGTAGTTAAGGTAGTTAGTAAACAGTGTAAGGCAGAACTTGAAGAGGGCCTACTAGCACTTACTGTCATGGTATGCTTGAACTCTTATATTTTATTTTTATTTTTATTTTATTTTATCTATTTTCTTTGATTTGATTTTTTTTTCTTTTTTTTTCTTTTTCTTTTATTTCTTGGACAATGAAGAGGCATATGGCCATGGTCACATGATGAGTCACATGATGTGATATCATAGGTCTAAAACATAGTAGAAGAAACTAGAACAATAACATTAAGAGTATAGCTGTGACATGTTCATTTTGTGGTAATAGTATGGTTGTCAGACATAGTTCACACCAGGGTGGAAGTCTGCAGAATAGACTTGGAGATGAGCAGACTTGTGGAATGACCTTGGCTTCAGCTTATGTGCTGTGCCATCTGTCTGCTGTGTGGTTGCAACTTCAGATAATAGGAAGAAGTCCAAGATGAGAGTGAGTGCTAATTGGTGTATTGCTGTTGAACACCGGAGATTGAGTTCAATAAGAGTTATCTTCATCGATTATCAGACTAGCAAATTACAGTGTAACTACTAGTCTTATATACAAACGGATAGTATAGGAGATGCTTGGAGTTTCAGTATTGAGACACTGACAGGAGTAACTCTGTCATGGAAGACCGAGTTGAATAGGAGTATCTCTGCCATGGAAGACAGAATACCTGGATGATTGTAGCACCGCCATAAGACATGTTGCAAGAAAGGTGGCCGCCATGAAAGGCAGGCTTGTATGATTTGGAGATGATATTACCACAGAAATGTAATTTTCTGGACAAGTGGACTTGCATATGACAATGGTGGACTCATAGATGACACATGTAGTTTAGGATAGAACTTGTAATAGTAGTATATAGTGTAGGAATATATTAGAGACTCCTTATTGAGTTCTCTTGTGATTCCCATGAAACTTTTGCTTTATAAAATTACTTAGTATGCTATTGATCATTTTGATTAGTAGTTGTCACAACACTTACCAAGATTGAGTTCAGTTCAGAGTACAAATCAAAGAGAAAAACCAGTATCAGTTTCACTCTATCTTTATACATATCCTTATCTCCTATATTTCTACCACACTCATCTATACTAATTGATTCACTATCTCTTTACAATATGAGCTAACATAATATTCTAGAATAAATTTTACTTTAGTCAAGATAATGAGATGAGCAGATCATGGCAATGCAGACACAGATAGAGAAACTGGCAGCAGAATAAGAAGAAGGAGCAGTAGCAACTTCAGAACCCAACACTATGTTATGACTTAAGTCTCAGAGATAAGATAAAAGTATCAGAGAACTTGATAGAGTTCCAAGTACAAGCTAGTCTATCTTATATACTACAGACCATAGTCTATGTACACACTATAACTAACCTACCCTAATGTCCATACACTTTCCATAAGACTGATATATTGTTGCTATACTATATAATATCATCTGTTCCAGAACCTTCTATGATCTTCTCTGTATCACATGTTTCTATGACCTATGACAGTTGTTACACTTCTATCATGCTTTATAACTTGTGTGATCATCACATATGATTTTTTTTTATTTAAATCAACAATTTATTATACGGAGCGCATAGGCAGACCGTGGTAGCTACTTTTGTAACTACGTACATGAGACAAGATACAATATGAAAGAAAAGAGAGAAAAAGAGAAAGAAAAGTAAAAGAAGGAGAAGAAGAAAGAGGAAAATAAACTAATCGTCAAGTAGATATGAAGAACAAGGAATTGAACTACTTAAGTAGAAACTGGACTGTCATTGAATATGAAAGCACTCGGATTAGCGTTCAAAAACATGACAAAATGTTTCAACATGTCTCTTCTGGGGTTCCAATACCTGTTAAATCTTTTGCAGTCGTAAAGAATATGTCTCCTTGACTCGATTGGATACTCATTGCATGGGCATGAAAAGTCCTCGTTTGGGAAGAATCAAAGTCTGTACTCTCTGATGGGTGCATGGTTAGTGATTGCTCTGGTAGCTCAAGCACATAACGAATTAGAGTGGCCAACTAGTTGAAGCCATGGACCTCCTTTAGTATAGGAAGGTTCGATAACGTTGAGGTCGTCATCGAGTAACTTGAGGAAGTTTTTGCCTTTCCCATCGGATGCCTGGAACGTCATTTTCCAAAGTTTGATAAGTTTGTCGCTATCAGATTTCTTGCAAAATTCCCAAGAGGTTTTACTTGGGAAGGAAGGCATAACCACAAAGGATTTGGAGTTCTTATCTACTTCGTGGTGGAGTTTCCATTTGAGTTTACTAGGACATTCCCAGAACTCAATAGAATTGGATTCGTTGGCAATGAAGAAATTTCAAAGATTGCTGAGGATAGCAGCAGAATGAATTTGGAGAGGATGCGAACCAGGGTTAAAGATTTTCTTGGCCACATGAATGGAATCCGTGATGACGACGATCTTGGATACATTATTCAGCGAACATGCTTGGTTGATGCCACACCTTATAGCGAATAATTCCGCCTCAGAGCTTGTTATGGAAGAGGCGTGATGGACAGTCTTGATCAGAGGGCGATTGGTAGAGTGAATATGCGTGATGGATGTGGCGATATCTTTCTTGATGCTTGCATCAGTTATAACCAAAGCAGTATTCGGAATTGACGAGTTTTGTAGAACCATTTCATCGAGTTCTTGAGCGCGGCGGTTGTTTTTTTATTTTTCTATTTTATTTACTAAATTAAAAGAAAAATGATCAGAAAAGTTGTCAATAATATGTTGACCCGGAATAAATTCAGGATCGAGAGGAGAGAAAGAGGGAAAAATTCCGTAAGACTTGACTTTCGAGTCGATAAGGTGTCCTTTGGTCAGAGTTTTTTGTTGATGAGTCAAAGAACCTATGTTGTGAGAGTTGTATTGAAGAGGGGAGTCGTTCATCAGGTTATTCAGTATGTGACTTTTTGGAAGCTTGAAAGGACGAATTTGAGACCTTTTAGCAATTTTTTGAAGGTGAGATTTGACTGGGATAAGACCAGCCAGCGCTTCGATTCCTTCTAATGGCGATGTCTTGAACGCTCCCAGTATCCAAACAGCAGCTCTTCTTTGCATTTTGTTGAGAACTTTCATGTGATAAGACAACGGGGCTCTGTTGTAGAACCATAGTTGAAAGCCATATAAGGCTATCGGGAGGGCGCAACATCTGTACAGGAGATGTTTTTGAATGGGGTTGATACCTCGAGACAAATTTCCAAGGAGCTTCATGCACTTGACCATTGATATTGCTTTGTTAGTGTAAAAGTCGATGTGCTTGTGGAATGATAGTTTTCTATCAAAGATAAATCCCAAATACCTCCACGAGTCTTTGGGACATAGTGTAGGTCCCCCAAGAGGGGAAAGATCCAAGGGAAGAGGATTGAATATGCCTTGAGATCTGCTGAAGTGGAAAATTTCAGTTTTGGAATGTTCGATAACGAGACCAAAACCGTCGAGAAGCTTAGACAGAATATTGTAACTACAAAAAAGATGTGAATTGGAAATGTGAAGAGATTTGTTCTGACTAATGAAGAGACCATCGTCGACAAGAGAGAGAATAGAAATTGGAATATTGAGAATTTTAAACCTTTTTTCTAAAATATAGAGAAGAGGGGAAAGATAAAGCGAGGAAAGAATAGGGGATAAAGCAGAACCTTGTCCAACCCCGACGTTTACTTCAAAGAGAGGAGATAAAAAGTTATTCCAAAGATATTTTGTACTTCTTTGGGTTAGATAATTTGAGAAGAAAGAAACGACTTTAGGATCCATACCCGCTTTCTCAAGAATAAGAACGAGGAAGCGATGGTTTAAAGAAGGGAAAAATTGAGATATGTCGAAAGCCAAGGTACTAGTGGCTTTTCCCTTGACCCAACCCGACCGAACAATGTGGGTAAGCGCGATGCCGGCATCTGAGGTGGATTTGAATTTGAGACCTCCAAGTTAGCTTGGATGGATGAAGTTGTTGGAGACGACTGAGAATTGGAGTCGTTCGGCGATTACTTTTTCTATGAGTTTGCCAGGAGTGTTGAGAAGGACAATAGGGCAAAAGGCCTTCAGATTATCGTATGACGATTTGTTCAGTTTTGGTATGATAATCGTGGTAGATATTTTGAAATGATTTGGCCAATGTCCAAGATTAATGCAGGCATCAGCGATATTAATAACGTTAGAAAGACAGACATCGTTCTTGATAATGTTTTTCCAATGACGCCAAGTCAGCCTATCTGGTCCAGGCAAAGATGAGTCAGCACAATTGCTAATCACTGATAAGAACTCAAATCTGGAAAAAGAACCCCAATTCTGAGACGGTTTTTGATCAAGTTCGTTAAGAATTTTGGCGTCAACTTGATGATAAAGCGCTGTGTTGAACGTGTTGTATAGAGCGTTCCATAGACTCTCAGGGGTGAGACAAGGCCGATTGTTGTACTTAATGGCTTCAATTGCCGGAAGCTTTCTCTTCTTGACCCAATTCATCAACTCCCATGGGCCTCGACTTTTGTTCACGATTTCTTGGATTTTATCGTTGAAGAATGATTGCTTGGCATTCTTGACCACCAGTTTGAAAGACTTCCAACTTTCATGGCTTCTTTCAGACCTGTATGCGAGGAGGGTACTTTTACAAGATTCCGACCACCATTGCTTGGAATGTTTGGAGTATCTAGATTTCTTAGCGATTTTGACCCACATTTGATCGACAATTACTCTGAGTTGATTGACAATTGTTTCTAGATTGTCGATGCTTTCGATATGGGATGTGTCCAATTTGCTGAAACTCGAAATAACGTCCTTGATGAAATTGGTTTCTTGCTCGCTGTTCGGGAGTATAGTGAATTTGGATGATTGAATGATTTCTTCGACAATTGGAATGTCGATGATGAGAGGAGCGTGGTCTGAAGAGAGGCGACAATCAGGTAAAATGGAATGGTTATCCAGTTCATCGGAACCATGGTGTAGAAACATAAGGTTGATAACCGAGTTTGATTCTCCAGTAGTATCTGAAAATCTTGTAGGACCTGGGTTAGTTGGAGACGAGAGAGATAGGTCAAAAGAATCTGCTATCATAATAAGGTCGTCACTAATAGAAGAATGAAAAGGGAAAGACGGGTCCCATAAACTATCTCTGATGTTAAAGTTGCCCATCATGAGGAGAACATTGTTAATGTTGACTTCAGTATCCTTGAGATACTTTAAAGCTGAATGCGAAGAGTCTGAATAGACATTCAAAATATAATAACAAACACAATTGTTGAAAAAAGATATGAGACAAATGTCACGATGATCAAAGATATCTTCACGGAGAAGAAATTGTAGAGAAGAAAAACAAATGTTGATGAGAATGATAACTCTTGGATATTCGTCAGAGTTAGGAGACGATCTTGCATAGGAAATCCAGTTTGGATGATGACATGTTCCTACGAGGGGTTCCCTGTCGCAATTTGAAGAACTGGGAATTTTTCGAATTTCCGACCACAGAAGCTCTTGGATTAGAATGATATCGAAATGGTTTTGAGTTTCAAGTATCGTGTTGAGGATAAGGGAATTCTTGTGAACGTTTTGCGAGAAAATCCTAAATTTGTTTACAATCATTAGTTGGGGATGGTGTTCACACTGGAACAGAGCGATTTCAACCTGTTCTCATGGATCTCAGTATACTTTTTGACATGCCACTCACGATTGAAACGATGTCTCCAAAATGGACATTGAACGGAGTCAGCTTGGTGGTCTCCTTTACAATTGGAGCATTTGAACGTATGAGGGCAAGGTTTGCCCCTCTTGGTTTCGAGTCTTGGTGGGTTGATTTTATTGTTAGCTTTACAGCACCAACCGAACTCTCTGTGATGTTCTGACTTGTGAGGGCCGTTGCATTTGACACATCTTGCTCCCTGAATCCTACATGACATGGTGGCGTGACCCCATTTCCAACAATTCTTGCAGAGCGGGACACCGGGGTTCATGTTTGCACCTCTGATGGTGGCGATGAAGTTTCCTACATTGAAACATCTGTTAATTAACATTTTCGCATTCTTACCACTCTGGACGTCCCAGATGTCAATCCATACTAAGGCCATGTCCGATTTCGGGGAGACTTTGATAACTCTTGGTTTTGAGGCAAGAGAGATGTTATCGAATATGTGGTTCTGCTTGAGAATATTTTGAATGTCGTCCGAAGAGAGTTTAGCTTGACGGTTGTCCGAGTAGGGGTGGTAAGGAATTCCAATGATCTTGAGGTATGATTTGGACATTGGGAGGCAAGCGTCTTCAACTTGAAGGGAGTTAATATCGTTAGAGTTTTTTATGTAGTTGTCGATAATGGAAATGTCTGATTGTTGGGCAATCTTGTTGACTACGACTGAGATGCCTGCATTATCAGATCGAATATAGTCTACCAAAACGTCAGTTTTAACATTACAAAGCGATCTGTTGATGTTAGCCACATGAGTTGACGAGTTTTTCATAAAGGATACTATGTTATCATTGCTCATGGAAATGATAATATGTTTTCTCGAGGGTCCTTTGGTGGTCATCTTAATTCGGGGTTTTGCCTTGTTTAGCCCATTGACGATGTTGTTTACTTGTTCGATTTTTTGAGTATTTAGCGAGGGGAAGGTTTCTTTGATCTTCAGAACCTCGGATGTGTTGATTGATGGTTTGGACGCTTGGGCATAAGATTTCCCAGGGTTCAATTTGGACGAATGGTTGGTGATTTCAACTGAGTTTTTCTTCGGATGAAAATATTTCGAAATAGTGTTGATTTCCTTCTTGGACTTGGCAGGCAAAGGAGGAAGAGGAGGGGCCTTGTTGATGGTTACCGGAGTGGATTTTGGAGTTTCTTTCTTGTTGTTACCGTGAGGTGCCGGAGCCGGAATTCTTGGAGTAAATTTTGACACTATTTTAGCTCTAAGAGTGTTCGTTTTGTTGTCAGTATATAAAACGTCCTATTTAGCACTGTAAACCGATGAGATAAAGTTCCAAATGGCATCACCCATGCCATCGAAGTCGCCGAGATTGTTTGCCATATTGCCATTTACCTGTTTGTTTTGGATATATTTGGCCAAGAAATTAAGGGTGACCTTGATGTTCTTGGAGTCCGATGCAAAGTGTTCTATAGAACCGTGAAGAGAGATGGGGTGGAACAATCCACTCCATAATTCTGGTTCCGTAGGGGCATTGATGTCATATGGAATTTGGACGTTGATGATGTCTTCCTCATGTTGGCCATGTGTAGGGATTACCTCATTGTTGCCACCCGGAGGCCTCATGGGGTTAGCCTGTTGGTTAGCCGCCATACTAACCCTGATTTCCTTTTCTTGCTCTGTCTCGTACGACAGTTCGCAACTTTCAGTGTTGGACTCTTCAATCCCAGGTATGACGTTGATTTCCATCCTTTCGTGATAAGGAGTCAAGTGACCAGAAGAAGCTAGAGAAGATTCTCTAGAAGATTTAGCAGAAGGCGAGGGGTTTCATCCTCTCTCTTCAGAATTAATAGCAGGAGATACTCCCAACTGAATGTCCATCCCTAAGTCAATTCTGTTAGACATAGGAGGTAAAGAGGTATTGATGTTCGAAGCCGTGTTAGATTTGTTGAAGTGAGTGGTTATGTTCCCCAGTTTTTGGTGGGAGTAAGATGATCGTAGAATGGGTAGCTGACCTGTTTATTGGTAATGGATCGAGAGACAAAGAAGTTGATGATCATCACATATGATGTCATATCATATTTTTTGTCTAAGTCTTAAATTAAATTAAAATTAAAATTAAAGGAAAGAAAATAGAATAAAGTCAAGTCCATTATTTACAACTCTGATATACTAGATCCAATATAGAAGTAGCTAAGTTACCGATATTTAATAAGAATACAAGTCAAGTTTTAGAATTTTTAATAGTATGTAGGCTTTATATAAGAATAAGAATGAGGAACACTTCAGTAGAGAAATAAATTCAGTAGGTCTTATCATATGTATAAGGAGAATCAGCAGATATATAGAAGGAAAACATTATGAAAGATTTAGAGAACAGAAGTTTGGAGATTCTAATAGTAGAAGATTTTTTTACTGACCTGAAATAGAAATTCAGAAATGGAGATGATGAGTCAGTCAAGGTAGTAGAATTGAAGAAGGTTGAACAAGAAAGTAAAACAATAGAAGAGTTCATGTAGAAGTTTAGAAGAGTAGTAAGAGAATGTGGTTTTGAGGAACTATTAAAAGTAGTTCACACCTTATTATCCAAGGTCTTATGAGGGTCTCTTGAAAGTCCAAGTAAGTTATTTATATGTTATCTGAGAATGTGGAAGATAGAGTTGGAACAACCTTTAGCTTTAGCTTATATGCTGTACCTCTATAAGTTGCATTGGTTGTATATTTTAGATGAGAACTCAGGCTAGGTAGATGGCTTAGTCTACCAAAAAATGGAAAGATGCACCATTGCTAATATTGGAAGTAGGTGATAGTTTGAGTCAATTTTCAGAATAAGTGTAAGCTACCAGTTTATATACTAAGTATGTTATCTAGGATAGTTATCTAAAATGAAGACTACTAAGTGAGTTACTCTGGTTTCTAATAATCCTTGGATATTAAGGATAGAAGTCCATGGAGTTAGTAAGAATTCAGCAAGGATATCTAAGATAGAATGGAGGCAATTGATCTATACTAGAAGAAATTAGAGAGTACAGATAAAGAAAGAGGTGTTATCTGTAGATTGGAACAGATGTGATATAAACAACTATTGATTGAAGAGTTTAAGAGAGATATAAATAATACTATCTAGTGGAAAATAATGGAGGCAAATTGACTGTCTCAAAGTATCAAATAATAGTATGAACAAGCTACCAATTTGAACAGGTACTAGAAAGAGAGCAGATAGAAAGAGGAGAGATTGAGAGAAAGAAGGGAGATGGAAAACCCAGCACCAAAGATGAATATACTAGCAAATACTGGAGGGGTACAAAGATAACAATCACCTCTGCCCCAAGTTTGGCCAAGAAGACAAGAGATCTAATAGACACTAACAAAGCTTGTACCAATGGAGAAAGTTGAGAAAATAAATGCAGTTGCAATAAACCCACAACAACAGTGGGCAGGATTTGTGCCTAGATAAGGCCTATATGCTATGAATATGGACAAAGAAAGAAATTTTTATAACTATGGGGGTTTTAGTCATATTACAAGACATTGTAGAAATTAGAGAATAGTTAGTTAGGGGAGGCAAATCAGTTACTAGAACAATGATTGTAATTTAAAAGAGAATAAAAATCTGATAGTTCTCAATTAGATTCTTTGAAAAATAAGTTTGCAATACTTAGTAGAGTAATGTATAATATATCCTACTGCAACTTAAATAGGAACATGTTAAGAGAAGTAATAGTGAAAATTGGGCTTAAGAGAATTGATATGTAAGAGAAAAGAGCTTTATAAACAGAATTTTCAGTACTATGAACCTGTACAAGCTAACAAGATCTATATTACAACCTCAGGCTACACTCTGGATGACTCACTTTTTGTTACCTTTCACTGAGTTCACCCCAGCCTGAATAATCAACACAAAAAAAATAGAATAACAGTGGAAGTGTTGGATAGTGGTACAATAGGTCTGGTTATAAATTTAGAGTTTGTCAGAAAATCAATAATCTTTATAATTGTCAGCTAGTAATAGAAACTGAGACTGGAAGTATACAAAAAGTCAAAAATTCTTGTCTTTTGCAAAATGCAAAGAACATTCATTAATGAGCTCTATCTGATGACACCTTCAGAATTTTATTAAGCCACAAGATAGTATAAACATGGTGTTCACTATTAAAAGCTCTGGCTATGAAGAATGTATATAAAACTCTAAAGTACCATTCAAGTAGCAAAGTACTTGCCATACAAAATATTCTTGAGTGTCATATTGCCATCTATGCTAAATCTGTCTGCTATGGCTCTGATGCAATCCAGATGAAAGGTTTCTAGTATAGTTTCAATATATGAGGTAAAGCATATGTGGTAGTATATGTACCCTCCATATCAATGTAAGCAACCTCAAGATTAATTCAGAAGCAAGGATTTAAATTGAAAAAAAAAACAGAAAGACTTATTTATGTAAGGAATTTGAATGGCTCTTTTAACAAAGAAGGACCTATTGAGTATACAGTAGAAGTTAATGTATATTATCAGAAGTATAGGAAAAGGATAGAGATAAAATGTAATTAGTGATCAGAAGTGGAGTGTAATTTTGAGAATGCCATAGCTAATATGCCACAATCCTGAGATTGATTGGAGAATAGGGGAAGTAAAGATGATGAGGTGTCTAGAAGAGTGTGAAAAGTAGTGGAGACCAAAGCAGAGAAAACAAAGGTAGTAAAAGTAGAAGGAAGAAGAAGAAAAGAAAGAAGAAGAGAAAAAAAAGTAAGAAGAGAGAGAGCAGAAAAAGAATGAAAATAAAAAGAAAAAACCAAAAAAGAAAAGAATGATGGAAATAAAGAAAATGACAGAAGAATGGGAAATTTGGGATGATGAAGAAGAAGCAGTGAAGATAGAAAAAGAAGCCAAGAAATTGGTTTCTCCAAGGTTCCACATCTTCAGAAAGAAAGCAAGTGAGAAAATGCCTATGAGAAAGAAGTGGGATTATGCAATAGATGTAAAGGAAGGGTTTTTGCTGAGATATATCCATTGTTAAGAGAGAAGAGAGAAGAGATGTGTGAGTTTATAGATAAACAACTGAGAAAAGGATATATCAGATCTTCAAAGTTGTTTCAGATAGTACTAGTGTTCTTTGTAAGAAAAAAGAACAGTAAAAAGCAAATGGTGCAGTACTATAGGTATTTAAATAAATGAACAATTAAAAACAATTATCCTTTACTTTTGGTTTCAGACATAGTAGAAAATATAGGTACAAAAAAGTATTTACTAAATTAGATTTGTAGTAGTAATATAATAATATATAGATAAAGAAGAGAGACAAGTAAAAAGTAGCATTCATGACTCCAGAAGGATTGTTCAAACCAACAGTAATGTTTTTTGGTCTAACCAATTCACTTACAATGTCCTAGACAATAATGAATGAGATTCTATAGGATTTAATCAACACTGAAGAAGTAGCAAGCTTTATTGATAATATGATTGTGGGAATAGATAAAGAGAAGGAACATAATGAAGCAGTAGAAGAAGTAGTAAAAAGATAGGCAGATAATGATCTATATATAAGAGGAGTATTGAACTGGCCAACTTCTAAAGGGGTTGAAAATATATAGAAGTTTTTAGAACTAGTCACCTATTATTAGCAATTTATCAAAGATTTTGTGTCTATAGCCAGACCATTACATGTTGTAGACTCAAAACCTTAGAGTTGGTTCAGAGACTAAACCTTATACCGGGTTGATACAACATTAGAACTCAATACCCCACTATAAGGACCTCCCAGCACAGGGACCTCCTTCTTTACTGATTCATCCTCAATGGCGAGCAGCATGCTCAAAGTCAAGAAGATCATATAGCCGGGCTCTAGGCTTAAGGGGAAGTGATAGCTAGGTAGAGGAAGCTTAGTCGGTCGGTCGCACAGTAGCCCACGTGTGTGATTGGTCGTATTACCCTTTGTGGACCAGATAGATAGATTTTCAGTAGTAGGCTTGTGCTGCAGTGTCCCCTTGTGACCTGTCCACACAGAGTGACGGTGTTGTCCAGTAAGGAAGCACCTAGAGTAGAGATTCCCTTCTTAGGGGTGATAGATAAATTTTGATTAGATAGTGAGATAGGGTACTAGCACAGAGAGTAGTATTGAAGAGAGTAGATAGGAAGAGA
>Ga0157363_1005036_pt1 | contig 12291 bp, 4 predicted proteins | sample AttsexASBM1_FD_111477 | JGI IMG/M metagenome (GOLD analysis project Ga0157363, IMG submission 111477) | Fungus gardens microbial communities from leaf cutter ant in Ribeirão Preto, State of São Paulo, Brazil - Atta sexdens ASBM1 | ecosystem: Host-associated > Fungi > Mycelium > Unclassified ...
ATTCTTTTTTTTTTTTTATAAATATATATATATATATATATATAATATATATATATATATATATATATATATATATATATATATATATATATATATTATACATATGATATATACATATACACATATATATATTATATATATATATATATATATGTACTACCTCTTGTACACATTTTTGGAAATATAAAAAATTGAAATAATGGCGAAATGTACAAGTACTACAATATGCAAAATATGCATAATGCAAAAAAGTTAATGTAATATAATAACAGATATAAAGTCATTAATTATTAATAGGAAACTGGTTCGAGATTTCAAAAAAGATTACAGCTACAATTCACTTATACGAAACGTTTCCAAAACATATAATCAAGCATTATATATGGTATGTTTTCATATGCATTGTTTCATATACATACATTGATGTTATATGCGATGGAAAGTATATCTGGAAATTAGTAGTATTTCAATAGCTGATGCTGTAATGGCAGAAGCGGTACCAAAGCTCTACACGAAATACAATCACCGATACATTTTCGCCGTCGTTACTGCGGCTGTTAAAATGGTTAAGCGAGTTTCGCGGCGTGCCCGTGATAAATATCAAACCGTCTACTGTTAGATAAAAGCGCAGGTTTAATTTCCCGGAAATTCATTAGCGCTGCCCAAACGAAACATAATGAACTTTTCTATTCCCGCGTGTCCTAGATTCATTCGTCCATCCGCGTGTATGGAGAACTCGCTGGCAATATCGACAGAAAAGAAAGTATATATAGTAAGTACCTATGTGAGAAAGTATATATATAAGTGAATAATATCAAATATTTATTCTCAAGTAGAACCTAAGTGAAGCAAAATGGAATCGTTGAGATTTCACTTCACTTAGTAAAGATCGAATAAGATCGATTAAGTATCAAGATACATTGTATGTTATTATATTTATTCATGCTAATACTTATGCAGATTAATATTAGTTTCGAACTTTCAAACAAAGCAAACTTTTATCTACAATTCTATGTTTAAAAAAATATTAAACTTACATTTTTAATAAATTAAATATGTACGTTCTTATTTCGAGAAATATATAATGTCGATTCTCATTTATTATTCTCGCTATTATTTTTGGAAGTATTCAGAGTTCCTGATATACATACTTTCCTGTTCATAAACTTTTTCTAATTACAATCTTTTTCTAATTACAATCTTATATCCAATACTCAAGCATCTAAATAAAAAGTTACGAAAGAAAATGATTAAATTCTGGAATATCACGGCATGTCTGAGCAATTACAAGCGAAAAGAAGGATACATTTCTACTTCTAATTCAATTCAGACGACATTACTTTCCCGGTAGAGTTGACTTTTATGATTTCTCCTCGTAGCGCTGTTAATTCTTTAATCTCGACAGATTATCGGGTGACGAGATTAATAAAACTGAGCTCAAATTACACATAGAACAAAAAGGAAGGTTACATATAATTATAAATATGATAAATGAGTCAATATATGAAAAGAATAGTTTTGCTAAATACAAATTTGAAAAATAATTTTATTAAACTATCAATAACTACAAAAAACAATTATGTAAAACGCTAGTCGTTAGAGTGTTAAATTTTTTTATAGCATTGCTCATCATTGTTCAAGCTTCCTACGTAATTATTTTATTAATTCAACAAAATTATTTTCAAATGTTTCTACTTAAATTTTGAAATAACTTAGCAAAAACGTTCTTTGCGTGTAAGTAATCTTAATTCTGTCCTCAAAAATTAAAATGTTATGTATTAAGATTGAACTTTTTTTTATTGATTGATTCATGTATCTGTATGGAGTAATTCTTCCTCTTATCCTGCTATCTAATACTTGCGCAGCTAAATATTACTTTCGTGTGCCGCCTTAATTTTCGCATCAGACAAAACGCTTACCTAAATCGACGGAGAAAAAAAGAAAAGAAAATGACAGAATGGTTAATTTAACTTATCCATGCTTGCGGATCCTCGTTTGCAGATGCGAGGCCAAAAAATGGATTCCATTTTGAGTTAATTTGTGAGTGAAGCCTGCAAATCAATATGGGAGAAATCCACAGCGATGGCAAGGAGGAGTAATGTCGGGACCGGAAATCGCGTCCGGAGCCATCGTCGGCGGTAGCACGGAGGTTATTACACGTCAGTCACACCTCCCTCAAAATTGCAAAAGTTTTATAAGACACAACGATCCTCGCGCGATTACGTCCCGCGCGACTTATGGCCGGGGCTTTGTTATTGCGCAAGTCGACTCGCAAGCGGTTATATTGCACCCGTGCGAAACAAAGTACTCCGATTTCTAACCCGGTATGAATGGCCCAGGATACTGGTCCGCGATTATCTAGCTGACTAAGACATTGCGGGACGATTAGAAACAACGGAAATTTAATTTCTCGTTAGATAGTTTTGATAAATAATTGCTTCACCCTAAAGTCTAGTGATACATGTGTTTTTAAATAATCATATCTTTGATGAGTATTGAACTATTCGGTTTAACTAGGGCTTGTTTTAAAAGAAATTGTTTAAACTTTAATTAAAATTATGCGATAAATATAATTAAAATATAAAAAATATAAAATATAAAATATAAAAAATTATTTACATAGTAAGATCGGAAAGTTCTCGGACTAATCGTAGAAGATTTAATATAATACACAATATTATTTACATATAGTAATTATTCAAATAATAGTAACTATTCAGTAATTATTCAACTAATAGTACGTATAAATTTCTGATAATATTTATATTAGATATAATATATAAATACGCGTAATTTTGAAGCCTTGTATTTCGAAAATACAAAAAATATCTGCTGATGAAGAAATGCTATATTATAGATAATTGATATAATTACGAAGAAAACTTAAATCTTTTTATATTTATATAGCTTTCATATGTCTTATTACCAACGAACCTATTTTTAATAATAAAGCATTTATTAAAACATTATTTAGCAATATATTGTAAAACTAATTGTATAATAATTTCTCTTTTATTTTTACATAGCATTTCATGTCTAATCATATTAGTTTTTCTTTTAAAAGTTCATAATAAACATATTTATTACAATTTGATATTTTATTATTTTTTTAGAACAATATTGGATGGAATATTCGCCATTTTGAATTTTTATGATTCTTTTTATGATTCGATTTCATTTTTATATTTACCGAGAGATCTTTTAAATTTTTAAAAATAATTAGATAATATCATATTCTATTTCTTTAGTCAGAACTTAAAGGGTTATAAGAATGTACAAAAAGCAGATTGCTATTTGCCTTTCATAGGTATGCATTATTCTTGCAAAAGTTATTTAAAATTATGTATGATTTTATAACACAATTACACGCTAGAATTAGGATAGTTCTTCTAGCTTAAAAAATATTCATAATAAATATAATACTTTTACGTTCATTGTATTTAAAAAATTGGGGTACGTGTTGAGTAAAAGGTCCATGTAGCATAAGATGAACTGTTAAATAACATTTGCAATAAGTTAATAACTGCAAATTGGCCGGTTGCATAATGTATTCTATTGTAACGGAAGAGAGTTGTAATTTTATTTGAAGCTCGGAAAGAGTTACCTTAGAGAGTTGCCCCTGTATCAAAATGTACATTCAGTATATTTTTCGTAAAAAACAGTTTTTACGCTGCGCCATTTCCTGCTGAAAGCAAAAAAATTCATCATATAATTTAATAGGTAGAAACTGGATAAAATTTTCTCTCATCTTTTCTCTCTCTCTCTCTCTCTCTCTCTCTCTCTCTCTCTCTCTCTTAGAATTTCAACGAATAATTTTATTAAATAAGTCTCAACCATTTTGTTAACTTTAATCAAATATGTGCGTAAACGAAACGGAATTCGCTGCATGACTGCTGAGTATTAATGGCAGCTCAGTAATAAGCAATGTAATCCACATTAAAACATCTGCATGAATATTACAACAAAAATGCAGAGATATACTCATAGAGACTAAATCCTTTGTAAAACATAACGCTTTTGTTTGCCTAATATCACAATTTATCCTGCGCGAGAACAGATAATAGTATCAGTCTTCGATTAATGAATATTGGCTGGACTGTAAAGCAGGAAATATTTATTCAAACCTTAGATGGGTCTCGCTCCCTCAGTAAATACAAGGAAAATGGATATCGCAGTGCGAATCGGCGCTGCCGGCGAGTGGCGTTAAATTAACAAATACATCCAATTGATACGAATATCTGGAGCGGAATTTCAATTATTCTGTCCACGGCATGACCACCGTATGATTCACGAAATTATTAGATTGCGGGGATGCAGTTCGCAATAGCCGCTGCCGCGGTGTCGAAATATCATTAACTGGTTCGATGTAATCGATGAAAATTTTCAGACTAACCATGAGATATATCGTTATTACTTTGTTTCATTTGTTTAGACATTGTTTAAGCATAATATGACTTTCGAATTTTTTACTTATGAAGATTTCAGAGAATCTAAAAAATCTAAAAATAACTTAAAAGAAAAAAATATTAATATCAAAGTACGGGAATATTTTATCTAGTTATTCAAGGATTTATAAAACGCGATATTAAAAGTAAACTAATCATTTTTTTTTATTTTTACTCATATTAAAAATTTTTATTTATATTCTCTTTTCATTTCTTCATGACTTGATTGAAATGATGCGACAGTTGTTACTAAATCTTATATTTACTCATTAAGATAAAAAATTATCTACGAGAACATTTTTATGTTGGAAAATAATTTAATCTAATTGACTAGGTTCTAACTTGAGGTGAGATGACAGATAGAACGCAAAATGCCCGCGCATTCGTACAGTTGCAATCGGAACGACGCGCGACGGTGCAATGGCTTTACAGGGCGATGATGGATAAAGCGGTATAACCGGGCGAAAGTTCGCGGCGTGAGTTCGTCGGATGAGAATTATTCAAGGATTTTCCGGATAACGCAATAACGCGGACTGCACGCCACCTTGAGAAATTAGCGGCATGAATTATGAATGAGGCCAAGTTCTCGCCTGTTTATCTTCTTTAATGTCTCTTGGCGTTTTGTAGATACGTATGCTGGATGATCTTGTCGTGGAATGTTCTCGTCGTGGAACTTGCGAGAACATTCCAATACTTGAAGGTTATGATTTAACAGAAGTTTCAATACGCGCGTTTTAATCTTTAAAAAGAAATATCTTCTATAATCTTTAAAAAGAAATGTTGAAAGACATAAGACCTTTTAAATTGAACATACTTGATAATTTTTTAAACAATATTATAATCTTTATAAATTGTCTTTTGTCAATTCAAATTATGAGAAGTATATAGTATATAGTATACAGAGTATTCTGCAATATTAGTCAAGTGTACAAGCTCTTGTGTACAATAGATCAAACTGAATCAAAAGTCCTCTATCATTTTGCAATTTTTGCAATAGTTAACGAGATATTAATTATTTATGAAAACAGCCAAATTCATCCGGCCTACTGCTAAATGCAAATGAGCAATAAGACCGCCCAATGAGACGCGCGTTTGCAGTCGTTAGGTATACTAATGTTAATATTGTTTGTAAACAATGTGCCTAGCGATAAACTAAAAATCGCTGAATGGTTTAATAATTTTCGCTATTGATATTTAATAATTTTTTATTTCAATTTTACAAAAAAACAGAGAGACAAAAATTGTTTATTTTTTTATTACAAAGCTTTAAAAATTTTTTTAGAATTTTTTATCAACTTTTTTTTATTTTTTTATTTTTTATTTTTTTATTTGGCAACTATTTTGATTAATATAAGAAAATGCAGTATTAAAAAATTCTAAAAAAATTCTCAAAACTCTATAAGAAAAAAATAAATTTTTGTCTTTTGCTGTTTTTCCATAAAGTCAATTGTACTTGAGTAAAAAATTATTGGAAACTAATATTCGGCTATTTTTTTATAATTAATATCTTGTAAATTATTCCAAAAGTAACAAAATAATAAAGGACTTTTTGACTCAGTTTAGTCCGCTCTACCTACATACAAAGTATTTTGTTTAAAAAATTATGCTTGTGCATACATATTTTTTTAAAGTAACTATGTATTTTCTTTCCACCAATTGATTCATTTCATTATCTTGTTCATAAAAGTAAGGTTATAAAAGTACGATTATAAAAAAAAAATTAATAATTTACGAGTTATTTAATATTTGTATCAATATATATCAGAATAAAGTATAAAATATCTCTAAACTATTGATTTTTTGATATTACTATCTTAATTTGATATTATTACCTTTTATATGCAGAATAATTAAAGGAATCATATTGTGTAAAAAAAAATCAATTCCATTTAAAAAAGTGATCTTGAAATCTCCGAGACACTTCCATTTATAAAAGAACTATTAGTAGTGTATTGTACCCTTCTAAATATTGTGTACTTAACTTGTATACGTAACTTTGAATCCAGAATCGATTCAACATTTTAATGAATATAATTGTCAAGTTTTAAACTTAAATATTGATTATTAACAAAGTTATTGTGTAAAATGTAATTGAAGTGCCATAATACCACCTTCTCCTCTAATATATTATACTTCTCTTGATGCTATATAACTTTAATTAATATATTATTTCATATCTCTGAAAATAATGAAAGTATTCTAAATGAACATAATTACTGCCCCACTCTGTATACATATACATAAATCTGATATTATTTTTATAAAAAAGTTATAATAAAAACAAACAGGAACAAAAAGAAGTATACTTATTTGATCTATTTAATTGGTTTTAATAGTCCTGGCGTTAACAATTGTCTATATATAACAAAATTCTTTACATATTTAAGAAAAAAATGGATTGAGAACAGTCTGTACTTTCAGATCAGTATTTTCATCTAGTTAATGCATAAAAGTTTCTCACAGATTTCTTTCTGATATTAAAAGCTTATATATTCCTACATGAATGTTTCATGTTTCATCGAGCTACATTTTGCGGATACTGGAAAATCGTGTCTTATTGCACGACCTGCTTGAAACGTCATTGGTATCAGTTACAGTGATTTTAAGTCATATTACCTTCTCAAGTTTGCTTCAAACGCTCGCAATCGTTTAAGTTATACGATCGTTTCCGGGACAATCCGCTAACTCGCACCATAACCTGTGTGAAGGAATACCTTCGAAACCGAGCACCCGTTAAATGCAATTAGGCTGTTAAAGCGTAGTAGACTCACGAGTGCCCTGTCGACAGTTTTCTACCCTCTTCGTACTTGGCGAGTACTATTAGAGAGTATGAACCGCGATATTCCGTGACACAGCACGAAGAAAAAGATTCGGATGCTCATTGTAACGGCACGCACGATCAAGCATCAAACGATCGTTCTGTTTTACGAAGCCTTACGTAGTTTTCTGCTGACAAGCAATATATTTTATGTCTATGTATGTATAATATATATACATTTTACATGAATAATTTTATGGTCACAATTACTTAGAATTCTTTTGTTTGTATAAAAAAATATTTGTTAAAAAGTTTCAATATTATTTTAAGATAAAATTAAATTGTACATTTGCTACATAAAATTAATAATATTATGTTATTTTTTTTTCTTATAGGTGCATATTATCAGTAATAAATGATAAAATTATTGTAACAGTGCCAGTATTACGACTTTCTGATTATGAGAATATTACAACTTCATGAAATATCGGGATAGCGTAATTTGCGTAAAACGCTAGCCAGGAAATTTGCTAATAATCTGCGTTTAAATTTGCACAAGATAAATTGATTAATTTGATAGCAGCTAACTACTATTTATATCTGTTCAAAAGTGGATCACAAATATAAGGGAATATAACCGCAGGCAATCCACAATATGGCGCTAAAAATAATTTATTAGCAGTCAATTACACGTAGCTGCGCTATTCAGTGATAATCGAGCAAACCGTATTAATTGTTAATATGTCCCAGAAAATTTAATCAGAGGGACGTTGTAATTATCGTTTCAGTGATTCATGATGTATTAGCAAATAAGTTCCTTGTGATAGAAAGTGATTATTTATATAGATCAAGATTATTCAATTTATTTTTATTTAAATATATCTCGATACATAATATTTAACGTTATAAAATAACATACATGATAAAATTAGTTGTATTTTGAAAGTCAAGTAAAACTAACGTGTATATATATGTCTATATATCGCGGGAATGTCTGCTCTCTATTTTAAAACTAGATATAATAGATATACAAATTTTTATTTTAAATTAAAATGGATTTTTTCAATCAATTACTCGTATAAAATTGTCTATCTTGAAAACTGGCTGCATGCAAATTTATCAATCGCAATCTATTTTCAATTTACCATTTTTAATCACCCGCGGAAATAAAGCTGTGTAGAAATATACCCTTTTCGATTAATTTTTTATTTAAACGTTTTCTATGAAAGGTTTCTCGATTTACAAAATCGTACATGCATCCTCGGTACTGTTGCATTTCAAGCTACGCGTCAAGAAGAATTCATGAAGTCTATAGTCAACGTTCGTATGAGGCACGAACAACCACATTCTGTGGATTATTCCGCCACCGTTTTCTTATAAAACTCGACTATATTCCTTAGAAGATAAAAGGTTAGCACGGGTTTCGGATACAGACTGAATGGCGTTGTCTACCGAGGACGATGAACTTCGCTTCGAAAGATGAGAAAATACTTCTTAGAAAGTCACTGTTTGGCATGGATTTTAATGCGAATACTGTTCTTTTTTTTTTGCTTTCGTATTTAAACTATTTAGTAAATGATCGAACCTCTTAAAAAAATTTTTTTTTTTAATTTAAAATATGTATTGTTAAATCATATTAAGAAATATCAAAAAGAAGCAATCATAAATCAATTCCTTAATAAATATTTATTCGATAAAAAAATATTTCAATCAAAAATTAATGGTTTTTGTACCAAATAAATATATATTTACATTTAGAATAAATATTTAATCAATATTCAAATAAATTCTAAATTAAAATTTAGTATATTTTTTAATGAATACTTAGTAAATAATAAATTAAATTTTAATCAAAGGACCCCGTACCAACCTTATAGATTTTGGCTCTCGGTAAAATTGTATGAAAATTTAGTATTTGTCCTCCTTACTGTCCTGAACAAATGTCTCAATGGGTACAAAATCTAAAAATGCCTAGGGACCGACTCATGGAACACTAAAGTATGAAAATGCATCTATTCGATCGATGATAAAATTGTAACGCATTTACTTGCGCGTGTGAGATTAGGAATCGATCCAGCCAACTAAGGCAAAGCTGACACAAACGTTATGCGTGTAATATACAGGGTATTCGAAAAGTCCCGGACCCCTTAAATATCTTGAAAAGTAAGCATTTCTGAGAAAAATGTTTCATACAAAAATTGTATAGTTTAAAATGGTCTATTTATTGATTTTATCAGTTTGATCTTAGATGGATCATCAAGGTCAGATCAAGATCAAATCGATTTTTTTAAATGAAACATCCTATTTTTTATTTCAGAATCTAATAGCTGGTGTCAAGGGCTTTTTAAAACACTATAATAAAGTTATTCTTCACCGGGAATCAAAATCCATAAGGTTGGTGCGAGGTCCTTTAGGTAGGTATATATCTTTAGTTAAATTGATTAATTCCATTATTCTAAATAAATTAAGTATATTGAGAAACAGTAATAATTTATGAAAATAATGAAAAATATTTAAAGTAAATATGATTTAAAATTAAGAATTTAGATCAATTTAATAACGTGAAATCAATTTTGCCTATTGAAATTGCACGCAAATATATAATGGAAAAAATGATTTTACTGAAATATCTAAAAATTTAAGTAAATAAATTTGAAAAAATTTTGTTGGTCCATCAAAATAATTATGTAGGAAGTTCAAACATGAATAATGCTGTAAAAGATTGACATTTTAGCAATCAGCTTGAGTGTCCTACACAATTATTTTAACAATTCAACAAAAATTTATTTTTAAATAATAAATCAACAAAGGCTATTTGAGCCGAGCTGGGCATTTTTACTAATAAATATATCATGTATTAAACAAATAAAATCACAAATAAAACAAACGTTTTGACCTTTAATATAGTCATTTTCAGTGTTCCAAAATTTATAAATTACAAAATAAATTCTTACGACTATGAGTATTGTAAAGTATTTTTCAAATTTATATCTAGCTAAATTCTTAGATAGGTACTTCAAAAAAACCATTCTTTTCACGTATAATAACAATCTGAATAACGATGGCTAAATGGATTAAGCAATTCCGCTGTATCGTGCATCGATCGGCTGCATAAATGTTTTTAGTCGATGCCATTACCATCCTCGCGAGGAAATTCGGTTTACTGGTGCTCGCGATCTTAAAACTGAGTTGCGTGAGAACCATAGGGGCGGGTATTTCTCTACTGCCAAATTTTTCGGAATCGGGAAAACTTCGCGGGACACGCATCTCATCGAATATTCGTGGAGGAACTCTCAGAAAACACATCGAAAACAAACGATACCGCTGCAACATCCTAATTCGCTTTTCAAATCCGCCTTATATGCGGAATCTACGCCGCAGTGTATTCGTAAAGTTAGTTTTATGTACGCTGCCGCAATGCAATCACTGAGAAACAGTGAAATATCCTGTGGAAGTACATACGATGTATGCATCGTGCACAATTTCCTATACGATCCTATTTTCTTTATCCGATGTAGCTTCGGTTATCGCAAATATCTCACGAAAGTACGGAGTTAACCGCCGAATATTTGACATTAATCGAATAAACTTGTACGCGATAAAATGGTAAAGTTGTACTTTGTTTCAGGATCACTAGAATATTTTAGTAGAAAATACAAAAAGTTTAAACAGATAATGCACTACTCCATTCGTTAAATTATACCCAATTTGTGTCATTTTAATCATTCCTGTACGGAATGATTAAAGTAGCTATTAAAGTATTACAAAATTTAGCAAGATACAGATCTAAAAATAATGTTGTTGGATTATCAAAATAATTGTAGTATTCTAAATATACGGTTCTAATTGCTGTTCTAATTGCTAGAACGTCAAAATTTTTTGCAGCGTTATTTGCTTGAATGTTATTTTGGAAGTTTCACGAAATTATTTTCAAATCTATGTCTACACACACACACACACACACACACACACACACACACACGCGCGCGCGCGTATATATATATATATATATATATATATATATATATATATATATGTGTATATACATTGTGTCTTAAGAAGTCCGGACAGTTGAATATCTCGGAAAATATAAGTTTTACAGAAAATTATTTCAAACAAAAGTTGTAGGGTTTACAAAGATCTATTTACTGATCTTATCAGTTTAAGCTTGGGTAATGTTGTCAAGGTCAGATCAAGGTCATTGATTGTTTTTAACGGAACACTTTACTTTTAATTCTAGAATCTAATAGCTGATGTTAAGAACTTTTCAAAACTACAATAAAGTTAGTTTTTATGAAGTACTTTTCGAGTTATGAAGCTTGAAAGTTATACTGACATTATGCAAAATATCCGATCGATGGTTAAAATCTCTTGGATGTTGTTCAGGATCATTTGTCAAGGTCAAGATTATTGAAGATTATTCCTCTTATTTTCATTTTTATATAAAAATAAATTCTTATTGTTAGTGCAAAAAGATCAAACTGATAAGATTAGTAAAATAAAATAAGATTAGTAAATAGATCTTTTTGGACTCTATAACTTTTGTCTGAAACATTTTTCTGTAAAACTTATATTTTCCGAGATATTCAAATGTCCTGACCTTTTTGGTACACCCTATATATTAACCTAATATATAAATTTTTAGACATTTTAGCAGAATCGTTTTTTCCATGCACAATTATTGTATTCGATTGTTAATTTAGTTGAAACAGTAGGATTAAATTATTTTAATTTAAAAAATACATTAAATTTGACTGAAAAAATTTAAAGTTATTGGTATCCAATCATATCTGAAATAAATTAATTTAATAAGAATTTAATAAGTTATATATACTGTTTGAATATTTTGTTCACATATATTTATTGAATTTAAGTAATAAAGCAATTTCGAAATTTTTGTCTTTTCTTACAAATTATTGAAAATGAGTCCTGCACTGAACAGCCGGTCAACATGAGCTCATGCCAAAGATAGTATTGATGTGTTATATTTTAATAATAAGGAATAATAAAGTTCAACCTATCAGAAACTAGATACAAAATACACGATTTCTGACAGATTGAAATGTGGGGATCGATTGTGTAATTTGA
>Ga0157363_1005037_pt1 | contig 12290 bp, 3 predicted proteins | sample AttsexASBM1_FD_111477 | JGI IMG/M metagenome (GOLD analysis project Ga0157363, IMG submission 111477) | Fungus gardens microbial communities from leaf cutter ant in Ribeirão Preto, State of São Paulo, Brazil - Atta sexdens ASBM1 | ecosystem: Host-associated > Fungi > Mycelium > Unclassified ...
ACTACTACTACTACTACTACTACTACTACTACTACTACTACTACTACTACTACTACTACTACTACTACTACTACTACTACTACTACTACTACTACTACTACTACTACTACTACTACTACTATTCCTTCCCTCTCTTCCCTTCTTTCTCCCCCTGAACAAAAAGTTACATTTCAAATAAATTAAATGTGTATAAAAATGGAAATAAATCTTATCTGGAAATTTAAAGAATCATGTAACTATTTTATGTTATAAATACAATTTTGTCAATTAGAAATAAAATCATTGAAGAGATACTTTTGACAAAAATTTTTTTAAATCAAAATATTCAAATTTTTCTAAATAAAAGAAATTCCAAGAGAATTTCATAATTTCGCAATTATTACAGTAACAGATATTCTATTTTTAAATCTTTTATATTTATTAGTTATATACTTCTAGTTAACAATATATAAACAATAAATTTAAAAGATATGTAACAATTAAAATTGCACCAGATAATACCGCATTCCGGATACTTTCCGGAATGCGGTATTATCCGACTGAATAGCATTAGTATCCGGGAATATATTCGGTTGAAATTTAATGTCATTAAAATTTTAATTGTGATTTTTTTCTTATATAAATTCTAGAAATAAGTATGCACATTCGTGAAGCTATAATATTTTACACATTGGTGCAAAATTACAATCTTTTTCTCTATAAAAAAGACTTCTTTTTTAGAAGACACTTTCTCGGAATCTGGTCGGATAATAGAAATTGCCTTCTCGGATATGTTACATGTCCGAATATCCGATATCTGGTATCCGGTAATTTTACGATCCAATACTCTAATAATAATGTATTTTTACTTTCGATAATATTATAATACAAGTCCAATATCATATAATGAACTTTATTAATTACAATATTATTACTAAAATTAAATTTACTTTTTAGCACTAATAATAAATTTTGTACTAATAAATACTTTGAGTAATAGCAGCAAGTATCAATTCAGTAGGTTCCTTTTCCACAGTGGATGGTTCAGATGCTATGTCTGCCACGTGTTCAAAATCTTCTTTAGGAATATTTAATATATCCGCCATCAATAATTGCTTTTCGCGCAGAGCTTGTTTAATTATTTCATCCTTACGCCTCAGACATTCTGAAAAGTTTCAAATACGTTCATAATTTATTTTTGCTATTATATAAAAATTTATTTTGTTATCACGCAAATTGTATCTCATTTCAGTAAAATCATAATATTGCAAATTCTATGATAGATTCAATATTAAAACTATTAATTATTATACGGCATATGTGTTTTCTCTGACATTATTGATAATACAAAAAATATTTCAAATGAAAATGGGACGCATTTTAATCACGTTTTTTTTTTAGGTGGAGACGCCAAAAATATATGTAAGTTGTAAAGTGACGATTCCCGAAATGTATCGTTCCCGGCTAACCAGCCGAATGTCATATGTGGAAAAACTCGCATACGACGATGAGATATACTTAAATCTTTTCAAAAACCAAAATATAAATTGATAGATCAACAAACAGCACGTCGTACGAGATCGAGTCACTTATTTACTAAAAACGCTTTCCGCAGCGTCGCACGCCGGAGAAAACACCGTCGAAGAAACTGGAAAATGTCGACACGATCTAACAATGCGATATAAAATATTCGATTGTGAAAAAGATCTATATTCCGTTCCCGATCACAGTCCCGAGCGAGTCAGCACTCAAAATCTGCCGAGCCAACACGACCATCATCCGATCTTCGATGAACAGTAAGTAGCGTGAAAAAGGGTTAGAAAGTAGCTCTGTCTCCGCTGAGCAGTTTTAGCAGCGAAAGCTTTCATTCACACCGATGGACAAACGAGGCAAGGAGGTAAAGCATACTTTGTCTCCGTTGAGTTCTCAGTATTTGGCAAGCTAGCTGAACAGTCTCTGTACACCGGAATAAACACGAAGTGGAGTGTTCTCTGCCTCGAGCGAGCGTTCTCGATAACCGCCGTTTGTATTATTTGCAGGAGAAATCTTGCAGCGTATCGGGTCACGTACTATCATCGCATACCGAGACCAACATATATGTGCACGCATTCATATTAACGCGCCTGTCACGACACCGCGAATCACACAGCCATCCGATTCTGAACACACTCCGTGAATCAGCACCACCTGAATTTCCGAATCCGTCCGCACGTCGCAGGGTCTACACTGCGTATACCTCTGTAACATCCGTTACGAGTAAATTCCGCATATCGTTTTCACAATATATATGATATATACGACACACACATACGCATAATTAGTCTGTCACATGCAACATACCCTATAACATACAACATAACTTATAATAAACTTTCTGGCGCTGAGGTGGGTGAATCCGATGTGCTCGTTTCTTTGTATGGTACATCCCTTTTCCCACAAATGTTCTTTTAGATTTAGCTATCGTTGATATCGAAAAGAGATGGGAACTTATTAAAATATCTACTAAGCTAAAAGGAGGAATATATCTACCGTAAAATTCATTTTATCTTTATCATATTTTGACATCTTACAGAGCTTTCCAATCGTAATCAATAGCTAATTTGTAACGCATATTATTGTCAATTTTCGATATATGTATATTAGATTACTAAGAAAAAAAAATTTTTTTTTAATCAAGCACTTGGCTCAAAAGCTTCCATTTTATGCCAACAGAACACTCTTAAATTTTTATCAAAAAATATTAAGATTTAGAGTCACTAATGATTTTTAAATTAAAGTTTCGATTTTCCTTAATATATACTTAATTTTATGCAAAAATGACTTAATCCAGATTTTCAATATGGTACTGTATGTTTTTTTAATAGCTAAACACGATGCAATAATTTATTTAACCCTACGATATACACCTTAAGAAATATAGTCTGATTAATGTAAAAAAAAAATGACCAAATTTCAGAGTTCAAGATCGATTTTAGCAAGCGTTCAAATTATATTATTTTTTCACATTAATTAGACCATATTTCTTAAGGTGTACATCATATGTACATCATTAAATGAACTATTGCATGTTAGCTATTAAAAAAACATACAGTACCATATTGGAAATCCAGATTAAGCCATTTTTGCAAATTAAATGTATTAAGGAAAATCGAAACTTTGATTTAAAAATTGTTTGCAACAACCTCTAAACCTTAATATTTTTTGATAAAAATTCAGGGGTTTTTTGAAATAAAAGCTTTTGAAATAAAAGCTTTTGAGTCCGATTAAAAAAAATTTTTTTTTTCCTTGGCAGTCTTAATATATATGTAATACGAAACCTGTTCTTTTTCAGTTATCCTTGGGAATATGCGTAATAATATGAATTCTCATAATTATTGTCAGATAACATCAGTTTTAATTTCCGATCGATTTATCAGGATTGTAAGTTTTTAATTGTTACACTTTAGTTTCTTTCATAATTGTTTAAAATTATGATTTTTGTTTAGAATTTTTACATAATTGACTATATGTGTACATATTGGACTTAATATTAATCTCGCCGATAACGAGGAATTTAGTTATTGGAAATTTTTATATCTTGATTATTTATCTTGTTGATGTGGCAAAAATACTTCCAATTTACATTCGATTTTTGATGGAAACAAGTGTTTGATTGATTACATGGATTCCTGTCGTTCTAATATCACTAGTTTACTACATTTTAAGATTTTAAATTATTTGAATTGTGTTTTCTAAACTAAAATGATGAAGACTTTGTGAGTCAAACGATCAAAATTTTGTATGAACTATTACGTATACTTAATTATTAAATAATTTATCTAATCATTTATTTAATATCTTTGTTATTCGTATATTAATCGTTGCATTAAATAAAAGTTTATTGTTTGCTCATACTCGAACGTGCACCTGCGGGTATTATATAATACATCTTTATATATACATCCTAATTCCCTTTCTGAATGATTGACTTATCGACACTTATGTGTACCTGACTTTAGAAAAAAAATTTTATATAAATTAAATTAATGTTAAATTAAATTAAATTAAATTGATTTGTACATGTTTATATCGCCTTTCTTTTTGTTATACCTCAAGAGGTTCAAAATTATAAAATTTTGAAAAATGCTGCTACTCTTCTTTGAAATGGAAATACCATTTAAGTGATTGTATCCGTCAGTTGACCACAACGTGATCAAATGAGACATTTTTGATGTCGTTCAACTTGAGAAATCTCATTTTTCATGTGACACATAAGAAAACTCTAACGGAATTTTATCTGACGAGTATACTGGCCAATTCACAAGTCCGATCCAATCTCGGAGAGACATTGCTTGTAGATTACCAAAAACCAGATTTGTGTTATGATCAGGAGCATCATCGTGCTGGATTACATGCATGCTTTAGTTGTAAGATGATATCTTCTAAAAATGCAGGAAGTTCATTTTAATGAAATTAAAATAAACTTATATGGCTCCTTCTATTGATGTCACATCATAAAAGTATAAGATCTAATTATATAGTCAGGTTTCCAGGATGTTGGATTGGACGATACAGATTTTTATTAGCCAGCATACTCGTCAGATCTAACTCCATTAGATTTTTTCTTATTTTACATATATCTAAAAATGAAATTTCTCAAGCTGAACCTATGATATCAGACAAAATAAAAAGAAAAATAATAATTGCATGTCACTATATTCTGTCAAATACTCTTGACCTCGAAAAGTAATTCAGAATGTATTAGGAATGTATATTAATGTCCGCGAACATGCATTAGAATATGGATAATAAACTTTTTTATGTGCGTGAACTTATATGACCTTAAGTATCTATGGTAAGTTGTATTCGTCTTAAGCTACAATATCAAAATCATGTTTGAAAATGGATTCTACTTAAAAAAAAAAAAAACAGACTAACTTCATTTTTAACGCCTCCATTTAGAAAAAAACAACATGACTAAAATATATATCTCCTCAATCATTCCACTTTTACTTCCGTCTAACTGTTTATCGACTGATGACATTTTTTCGTTGAATCATCTAATCTTATTTTAATATTATAAGTCGACTTTCAAAATTGACATTTAAAAGATTATTAAAATAAGATTAGATGACTATCGACTTATAGTCAATTTAGAGTTAACATAAGGTCAACTACATTGGCTGATTGACAGCTAATTATAATTAGGTCCTTTGTCTTTTAGTCGACTAAAAATTAACATTTAATCTAATTCAAATCGACTTTAGATATTTGTCAACGAACAGCCGAATAACTTAATACTCTGTGGATTAAAATGTTTTTTTGGTAATTATATAGTATAATGGACTATTCTCCAATGACCTTGTATGTTGTCAAGATCATGCCCCCAAGTAATTTTAAACAAATTTTAGCCATCGCTCGTTGTTCGTTAAAAAATTATTAACAAAAAAAGTTCATTAAAAAAATGTGATTTTAAAGCAAAGAATTTGTTTGTAAAGCAGACATTCCTAAAAAAGAAAACCAATATATACATCATTATACACAGCAGTTGACTGGTCTAATTTTTGCAGAGAGGAATAATTCATGTAATTTAATAACTTAATAAAACTATATAGAGAACAATGTCAATTGTTTGTAAAGCAGGAAATTTGTGTTTTTGAAGTAAAATATTTGTATCTTTGAAACAGAAAACTTGTATACTTATTTAAAAATTATACTTTAATAAATATTCAATTATAACAATTTGTCTTCTCAACTCATGAATCAACGATTGACAAACAACCATTAACGAAGAAGGAATTATTATCGAAATCGATGAGGTAAAATTATAAAAAAAATTATATAAGAAATTATATAAGAAAATATTTTGCACTTTTAAAGCAGGGAATTTGTTTCATCAGAGCGCAGTCATGTCCAAAAATTAGATTTTATTGATGAACTTTTTTTGTTAATAACTTTTTAAGGAACAATGAACGATGGCTAAAATTTATCCAAGGTTACTTGGGATCGTGACATCATATGTTATGAGGATATTAATGATTCCCTATACTGCATAATTAATCTTTTTTTTCAATAATTTATCAATAACTTTAGAGAAAATTAACAGGATTGATTAAGGAAGTTCGACTGTTAATCGAAAACCAACTTAGAGACTTAATTTTTTTTATATAATGTAAATAAATTTTATATAATGTAAATAAATGTGTCTCATATATTTGTTAATATTCTATACACTAATAATTTATTAAAAATATAGTACATAAATAGTATTCATAATTCATTGCATTAATATTGCATATGATTTGAAATCGCTGTAATGACAATTTATTTCAGTCGCATTTTTCATTCCAAAGTAATTATTGAACCTCCCTAAAATGGGACATCTATCTGTATATATGTGCGTATATATACAAATTAACAAAGAGAGTTCAACAATTTAAAAATTTGAGAAAATGTAAAATTTAATAACCAGTATAAGTCAGAATAAATGCATCTAATAACAAAACAATTTTTTAAAGTTGACATTTTAAGGATAAAAATATCTCTTTAAAAAATCAGTATTCACTAAATTTAAACTCTAAGCTTAACTTAATTGATTTCTAAGCGAACATTATTATATCAAAAACAATGATACTTGGAACAAAAATTACATTTTAACAAAATCTTTTAAATAAATTAATTTCTTTTAAATAAATTAATTTCTTTTATTATATTATAGTTATTTGATTATGATAATTATAGTTCTGAGATCGCATCACTAGCTCTCCCCACTGCACCTCATCCCCCATTGCTGTGACTTCGTCGCTCTCCGCGCCATGGCTTTGGGTGAATGGCAACGAGGAAAATCGTATGCATTATGATCAATTCGAATCGATATCGATCGACGGATAATCCGGTTTTTAATAATAATGTATTAATATATAACTTTTTTGTATTTAAAATTATATTTTCTATTAGATCCTCTTATTCGAAAATGTAATGCATACCTTATTTAATATTATTTAATATTATTTAATATTATTTAATCTTATTTCTCTATATTTTAATATTTGATACACGCAATAATATCAAAGATATATAAAAGCCAAAGATTTTAGACATCGACTGATTAGTCAATCTATCACAATCAGATTTGACAACAATATGATTAAATGTATTTGCTCTCGTCAAGAGTGTTTGTCTCATATGAGAGCAATGAAGGGTTAAATAATTATAAATAATTATTGCTTAAGATTAAAGTTAAATTATGATAAAATAAATTAAAATTACTTTTGAAGATTTAACAGGTATTTTCCTCAGAGATGTCAAAAGATTTGCGAATTATCACAATGGCGTAATCTATTGCTAATGCTAACATCAATACAAATATGAAAATGCCTTTTATCGAGCCAACACAAGTTATTAGTGTGTAATAATTTATTATTTTTTATTTCTACGATATATTCGATCTCCGAATATTGGATCCTTTTCAGTACAATAAATTACAATTATATAACAAATAGAATAAATTTATAAATACATCTATATACGAATGATTCTTATAAAGCGCGTATTATGAACGGTTGTAACGATTTTATTCGAATTTGTATAACATTGAGCCTGGCTAATGTTGGCTACGCCGCTTTAATCTCCATTTTACAATCATCAAATTGCCAGATTTACTAAATGATAAAATTATGTTATTGTATAAATTAATAAATAATATGAATTTCTATTAAAACTTACATGAAATTAGTAAGTGAAACATTGAGATGTTGCCTGTTACAAAGTTATGCTTCGAATGACGATTGTCAACGTAAAACACGATACCGACACAATGTACCGAAAGGAGGGGGAGCAACGAGTCAATAATTAAAACATTTGTTTGTAATAAATAATAGGCAATAATAGGCTAATACAAGAATACGTAAAAGACATAAATCAATAATTAGAATAATTTAAATAATAAAGTTAAAATTGCAGATACATAGTGAACCAAATCAAAAATTGAAATATTTTAGATAGGTAATGATTAAAATATATGTATATATACTATATGTATATATACTAAAAAGATAATAAATTAAATAACTACAGTAGAGTCTTTCTAAATTTGACTTCTGTAATCTTTGCATTCCTCACACTTTTACAAACACTAATGTCATGCCCCTTCTATGCCATAATAGATTGGATATGTGTTGCGCGCGCATCTGCACCTAATTATACTAGGTTCTCACAGTGTATGCAATATAATTCCATAGATTTGTATTCTTTTGTGATACGATATGTGATATATAAGTACATATGACTTGTTCTGCTAAAGTTATGTACACTGTGCACTGTGTTGAGATTAGCGTGCGCAACTGGTTTCGCACAAGTAATTGATAGACTAATGCTGCAGAGAGGGTACTCTATAATTTTGGCATTCCTCAATTATTGTCCTATAGGCCAAATTTAAAGGGACTCTACTGTAATAAGGATATGGGTCAGCAACTAATATAATAAAATAATATATTATAAAATTATATAATATAATAAAATTAAAATGCAATTATTATAATAAACCAAGTCAATAATTAAACCACCTGTAAGCAACAAGTCAATAATTGAAATAAATGTATAAATACTAAAAAAAGCAATAAGTAAAATAAATTGGGTAAAGAATTAGATAATTAAATTGAGTAAATAGTTAAATATTGTGTATAAATAATGTTAAGTGAGATTAAAATATACAGGATTTAAAAGTTCAATGTCATTTTGCAAATTTAATCCATTCGTCTTAGGATGTTTTTTCATGCTGACGCTCAACGCTCATTTTTAATGTCAAAACAAGTCACGTGATCAAAATTGATGCTTGATATTCGTCAATTTTGATCGTGTGATCTGTTTTGACGCTGAAAATGAACGTCGAGTATCAGAATAAAAAAGCACACTTATAATCGTTCATAATACGCGCTTTATAAAAATTACTTGTATATATACATATTTATAAATATATTCTATTAATTGTAATTTATTGTACTGAAAAAGAACCCGAAAGGAGTTCAGAGGTCGAAATGTATACTGTAGAATTAAGAAATAATAAAATGTTACGCTAATAATTTATGTTGGCTCGATAAAAGGCATTATTATATCTACATTGATTTATTCTTCATGAGCTTTGTTATTACATTTAATTAAGTTAATTATTAATAAGTTAATTATTAATGCTAACATTTTGTGAACCTTGCTGTTCATTTCATCAATGCGAGGAGCGCACTGACACAGTATCAGTGTGCGTTGATGAAGTAAATGAGACAAGCTTCACGAAATGTTGGCATTAGCAATAGTTCATGACAAATCGGTAACTTGCAAACTTTTTGGTATAAATTAAAATAATTAAAGAAACATACTTTACCTATTGGCGTAAGAATCGGTTCTGCAACGTGTACTGGTGGTGCTTCTACATGAACTTCCAATGGATCTATTAATGATAGTTGAGTACACGTGACCATTCGTAAAGATTCTATCATACCTATGTGTACCAAAGAACCAATTAGTAACGTTAATAATATTTTTTATTTTCTACAGATACTAGAAAATTAATTTATTCAAAATTAATTATTCAAAATTATTAAATATACATTAAAACATTAACAAATTCATTATTATTAATTTTTTTATAAACAATTACACACAGAGTGCCCCAGAATAACTGCCAAATATTTTGTGTGCTGGTATAGCGGACTAAACTGAATCGAAAAGTCCTCCATCATTTTGCAATTTTCGCAATAATTAATAAGATATTAATTACTAAATATCACTAAATATCTTAATAATTTTTAATTCAAATTCTATTAACTTCACAGAAAAGTAGCAAATGACAAAAATTGTTTTTTGAGTAAAAAAATTATTGAAAACCAATTCAGCGATTTTTAATAATTAATATTTTATTAATTATTGCGAAAATTGCAAAATGGTAGAAGACTTTTCGACTCAGTTTAGTCTGTACAGTTTAGTCACTGTACCAATATATGATATTTAGCAGTCATTCTTATACGGGGGGCATATATACAGGGTGTAAAAAAAGTAACCTCTTAAATATTTTGCAAAGTAAGCATTTCTGAAAGAAATGTTTCATACAAAAGTTGTAGAATTCAAAAAGATCAAAAATTTCCTGATCTGATCAGTTTGAGTGATGTCGTCAAAGTCAGGTTAAGGTCACATCAATTTTTTTTTATAAAATGTTCAATTTGTATTTCAGAATCTAATAGCTGGTATCAAAAGCTTTTCAAAATGTTACAATAAAGTTATTTTTCATTAAATATTTTTTATGTTTATAAAGCTTTAAAATTACAGTCAGCATCAATATTATTTAAGGTGTATCATATGTATATAGGGAAGACCATACGTCTGGCTTTTCCCAGATATGTATTCTTTTTTTTTCGAGCAATGTCCATTTGGGGACGTCCGGCCGAGTTTTCAATGTGTTCAGGATGTACTCATTTTGGGATTATCGTATAATTACCAGTTCTAACCTTAATAAATTGGAGATTTCTGATTTAAAAATAGTAAAGTAAAAAAGAAAAGAGGACATTTTAGGCTAAATTGTAATACAAAATAAGTTATTTGGACTCAAAACTAGAAAAAAAAAGAGTATATTTAATAATCTTAAGAACATAAAAATATGTATATAGTATTGGCCAAAAAACATATTTTAACATAATAAAATATCTAATAATTTTCAAATTTTTTTATCATAGATACATGGGCCTAGTTTACATCGAGAGTTCGATCCGAGTCAGAATGTAAGAATCAATCAACTGCAGTCGAGCATTCCCCTATCATTCGGTTGTAACAGGGGAACGCTCGATTGCAGTGGTTCTTGCATTCTGACCCGGATCGAATCCTCGGTATAAACTAGGTCATAAACTGTATTTTAAAATTTACTGCCAGTACTGAAAGTCTATAGTGCACGTGAATTATAGGTTTTCAATACTGGCAGTAAATTTTGGAACAACTATAGTAATGATCTAGTGATTAGCTTATTACATATTTTATGTGCGATGAACTTAATAATTTCCGGTTCTCTTTCTCTCTTTTGAAATGAGTGTCAAAAAGAGTATTCCCCAGATATGTTAAAGATCCGATTAGATGTCTCTCCAGACGCTTTGAGAAAAGGATACATATCCGGGAAAAATTGGACGTCTGGTCCTAGATTTGGAAATGAAGCTTATGAAGCAAATACAAAAACGTAAAGGCGTTCATAACAGAAAAACAGCCAATCAGAACTCTTCTTAATAGTTAATAACAAAAAGCTGAAATTGTCGAGCACGAGTTCTGATTGCTGCTTTTTCGCTTTCTGCTTTTTCGCTTTCTGCTTTTCCGTCAAAGTGTGAACGCGCCGTAAGCAGTAAGCAAATTGGCCAATCATAGTAGAAACCATAAGACCAATAACAAATGCAATATTACGATTTCCTTATTGTTTTTTACGTTTTTTAATATGCTATAGGCTTGAACAAGAGAGCGGAAGCTATTACGACACAGACTTCTATTATATCATTAGACCGCTAACTTATCCTTTTAATTGTTGTCAAAATGTATGTATACTATATGCGCAGAAGAAATACATTTATATACTGCTCATGCTTTCTATATACTTTTGAACCAATTTCAGAAACGTTAGATCATCTGAACTAGTGACATCTTTTTTTCTGAATGTGACAGTTTTATTCTGCGTATTTACTGTGCGCAAGCAATACTTTTACATAATGAAAAGTAGGTTAATAATCTAATATAGTAATAGAAGTCTGTGTATAAATCCTATCGCGCATAATTTACATGAAATATATCAATACTTAGGGTGTTTTCGATAACTCAAGTTTCAGTTAGTTCCATCCACCAGGATGGAAAAATATTATAGATATAACCTAATACTCCTCATAACTTCACGTTATCTTGTATACTATGAGTTGAGTTAACTGGTGAAGCAATGAAATCAGAGAAGAATAAAATAATTTCGCAAAATTTTACGAATTGTGAGATGCAATATGTTTTTATTAATTAAAAATAAAATTCGACCGAGGTAATATATAACATAAATAAGGTAGAGAGCGCCAAGAATCGGTCAAAGTTAGATTTCGAATAATATATTTAGTTTCGAATAATATAATATTCTTGGTTTATTTTAATTTATATCAGATATAATTGTGCACCGAAACGTTTGGACTTTTTAAACACAATCAATCTGAGATGTTATTAGGTGTACAACTTTGTTTCCGCCGTTTTTTTCCGAAATTCGAGGCTTTATTGTAAAAAACTGGTTATACATTTATGATTCAAAGTATTGTCCATCGCTGGCCACTACTTTCTCC
>Ga0157363_1005038_pt1 | contig 12289 bp, 8 predicted proteins | sample AttsexASBM1_FD_111477 | JGI IMG/M metagenome (GOLD analysis project Ga0157363, IMG submission 111477) | Fungus gardens microbial communities from leaf cutter ant in Ribeirão Preto, State of São Paulo, Brazil - Atta sexdens ASBM1 | ecosystem: Host-associated > Fungi > Mycelium > Unclassified ...
AATACATCAGTGAAGTTTTAAATTTACATTTTTATATATAATCACTAGAGGGAGACTTCAAAAGGATGTACATACAAAAACGAGATGTGTATTTAAAGCGTAACTATCTTTATTAGCTTGGCGACATAATCTATTTATTAAAGTGATACAAGGCGGGATATTTCAATTTTGCTAGTGTGTGGCAATCATGTAAATTATATATAGGTATATAGATAAATAGATATGTTAGGTCCCTTAGGGTATGCGATATACACTTAAGGCATGAGATAGCACCGTCGATGACTATGACTAATGACGTCTACTTCGCGGTACTTCTGCTGGTACGACACACTCTTATGGGACGCGCAATACCTCAAAGTAAGGAGATCTACATGCACAATTAATTGCCGGTTAATTGTGGCCGGCGTGATGCGGGCGCTATGGTGGAAATTGGCGTAACTTCGTGTGGCACGTGCAACTCGTTGCGCGTATCGAATTTATGCGTGTTGCTCGCAGTGGAAATGGAAATGTCACTCGCGTCGACGCCATTTGTCGAATGGGAAAGTTATGAAAAGTGTCTTGCAAATAGTGATGATATACAATTACGCGATCGTACCAAAATTCATTCTGCAAATATGTAGTAATCCCAGGCGACTACAGTTTTCATCGTAATGAAAGGAATTTATAAGCAGGCTCGCAAATTAATCTAGTTGTGTTGAAATTTCAATATATCGAGCGTAAATCAATTTTCGCTGATGTGAAAATTTCTCTCGCGGTTGTATCGGGATTGCAATTGTTATTTTGGAATAACAGTTTGCCTCAAATAATACTCTTTTTTTTTGCTGACAATACGATACACAATAAACATTAACTAGCAAAATAAGTATTAATTATTTTAGCAAACGTATAATATTAAAAAAATAATAAAATAGTTATCCGGTGCTCTTGTATTTTCATTATAGTTTTTATTTGATTTTCGTACTAAAGAGGACTCGGATCCACAATCGTAATGTTTGCAGTTAACTACGTTGGCAAAATAGATTCCAATTGTTTGCAAATTATATCTCACAAATACAGAGAAAATGACATGAAGGTCTCTTAAAGAGATACTCTCTTATTTCTCGGAAACTAACTGTTGCACTTTATTACTATTGATAAAAACATGATTCGTTTAGCTAATTAAAGAAGTAAAAATTCATAATTTATATCCTCTGAAATCTGTGAAGTAAAATCTAATTTTAAGAAGTGATGAAAAGTGACAATTGAGCAGATATTGAAAAAGAGTAGCTCAATTATCAAGTTTTAAGAGTGAGAGTGAAATATTTGTAACTTTTTTCTATACAAAATTAGTTAAAAAACAAATTCTATAAATGCAGAAATAAAATTTTTACGATTTTCTTTTGTAAATTGTTTGAATAATAGTGGCTATACTTTTGATAATGTGTTGTTTTTATGTTAATAATTTCTTAAATCAGTTTTATTTATATTCTTTTCTTCCTTATTTTAATATAATTTTTTGTATATATATATATATAAAATCGAGATTCTCATACACATATGCGCGCGCGCCCACACACACACACACACACACACACACACACACACACACACACACACACACACACACACGGCGTAAGTAAACCGATACACCTGTCTAAGATAGACCATAAGCTTAATCTTTATAGTGTTGCGTTATGTCAAATGGCCCTTGGAAGATAATCATATATTTATAAGAAAGAAAACTTAACAAACGAAACTGTCGCGTGTTTGGCAGAACGGTATAAGATATGCGTATAAATAAATAAAAAATGTTTTACATGAAAATGAATGGATTTTTATGTACATTTATTTGTACGTATTTTGTATAGATAACTGCAATGAAAGGAAAAGTATAAGAATGACATTAATGTTTACTGTATTAGTTTTGGGATCCATTTTATCAGACGCTCATTTTTGTTTATTTCACGAAACAATTAATTATTGAAAAATTGCAAAAAATATTATGAAAACTTCTACATTATCGGATACGAAACACATTTTTTAGCTTATATTTCGAAAGTTTTATTTGTAGTTTTCGTTTAAGAAATATTGTCCGAAAACAAAGTGGGCAATATGTCACGGATATCGGTGACCTTCATCTATTATTTCCACACTAACCGAGAAGGTACTTGTAGATGATTTATTTACATTTCATTTATTATTGAAAAGTCCATTAATTAGAAGAGTCATCATAAAACCCATTTTTATTTTAATAAAATAATTATTTAAGAAGGCAAATTTGCTCGAAATTATGTCTTTATTGATCGTGATAATCTTAATAAAAACTTTTTAAATATGTAATTTCAGTTTATGTTAGAAATGCTCAGCGTTCATTATCGCAAACGACAATTGTGACATTAAAATGTTAAATAAACTATCAATTTTTCATCTTGTATCGAAATGAACTGCGAAAATGACTTGTACTTAGCTTCACTCGATGGAAATTTCTTTCTCGACTTTTACCGTCAGCGCACGCTGAAATCCAACGGTCAAAGAGTAAAAAAAGGAGTAACACTCTTTTCCTCGCTGCAGCCCGCTTGCTCGCGAGTATGATAAAGAGATCTTCCATCTCGCTCGTCTCACCCCAGCTTGATCCGAGAAGAATAGCATGAGTGGAAGTGTCGAACATGTGCCTGGGATTGGCCGGTGCACTTTCTCGGCCGTGGAGAACTCCAAAGAGTCAGGTGCAAAGATGTACATGCGCGCGGACGTCGAAATATTTCTGAAAGGAACGGCTGGTCAGGACACGGACGAAGGGAAGAGGAGGGGGGGGAGGTATGGACTGTGGGGGTGGGAGATGGGAGAGATCCAGAAAGTCCTTGGCAAAAGGTGCAACCCCCAGAGCGCGGTTTCTTGAACAGAAACGAGAGAGAGAGAGAGAGATAGAAGTATGGTTGATCGTGTGCGCTGTCGGTTGAAGAGAACGGGGTAGTCGTTCGGTCGTTCGTACGTGAAGGGTCGGTGTTAGGCAGTCGGAACATGGCATAGTGGCGCGGGAAGGAATAGGCAGAGAGAGGAACCGACCACCGTTGGAATGCGAGCGGAACGAGGATGACCGAGAGTTGGGCGAGAAAGGGAGAAAGAGGGCGAAAATCGAGAGCGACAGAATGGTAGCGGAAAAGAGAGAGAGAGAGAGAGAGAGAGAGAGAGAGTAGGAAGAAGAGGAACAGTTCCCGAAGAAGGAGACAGAGATGGATGGAGGGAGAAGGAGAAAGAGATACAGAGAGGGGTTGGAGTGAGCGAGAGCGAAAACGGGGAGAGCGAAGGATAGAGATCCATGGGGGATGGTGCGCGCGTAGGGTCGCGCGCGCGACAACGAACGTGGGTGTTCTCGAGAGGGGCGGGAGGGGGAGAGAGAGAGAGAGAGAGAGAATGGTGGGAGAGAGAGCAGTAGGAGAAAAGCGGTGGGGAGTGGGGACTCCCTAGGCCGAGGAACCAGTCGGGTCCCGGCTTCAGGTCGTGGCGGCGTTCAGTTCACAGGCGGGTGCCGTGGCGCGCGGTTGGCCTGTTCGGGACGTATCGGAGTGCGTGTTTTCTCCGAGAGAAAGAGAAAGAGAGAGAGAGAGAGAGAGAGTCGATTGAAGCTCCGACATTGTTCAATTTGGACAAGGAACGACGAGGTAGTGATAAGAGTTTTCGGAGTATCTTGATTTGAAGAACGACGGAGGTTGTCTGACAAAATCTCGGCTCCAATCCGACGGACGTATCGTGGACCTCTCCATTCGGTTCGTGAGAAACAAGTTGGAAACGTTTAAATAATTTTTTCTCCGCGAATCATCGGTTCGATGGATCCGATCGATCGTAATTACAGTCTATAGTGTGATATCTGTTTGATCGCGCAAATCGGAGCGCAACTTTCATAGCATCGCGACGACGGACGTCAGGCAGGGAGACGAGAGTGACGCGCAAATAAACAGATCGAGAGACGCGAAGTGGTTGTCTATCACCATTCGCGACTCGCTACCGAGAGAGTTATCGGCTTCGTAGTTACAGAAGGGCGTAATCGAGGCGCTCGTAAAGTGAGTGAGTGACAGTGGCGGAAGTGTGTGATCGCCAGGGCGGCGGATGATAGGAAGTTCTTAACGACACGGGGGTGTATAAACGGCGGAGGATCACCAATTCCCCGAGATCGACGCTCATCAAACTCGAGACTACGGATTCGGGGACATCTCTCGTTGTCGATATTTCTGAGTGGTGAGTTTTCTCTATGACTCATAAAATTTCGACGAACCGAACATGACAGTGGAACGAATCTGAAAAAGAAAAAAACAAGAGTCCAAGAAATGTTTGAAAAGCATTCGAAAGATTAGATAGCGTGTTAGCTATTTTTTAAGTGTTACTAATGGTACGGCTATTTTTTTTCTGTCTCCTAACACATAAATTTATCGTATTTTTCTTAACAGTTGGAGATTTTCAGAAAATTGCTTCACGTAATTTTAACAAGTTAATATAGTTCAATAAGGACGAGCGAGAGTAAAAATCCTGCGCGATAATTCGTGCGTTATAATTTAATAATAAAGTAAATGGTATTTGAATTCTTACATCATTTAACAAAACGTTCGACTGGATCAAGCCTGGATTATTACATTAATAAATAAATATTAATTTTCATACGCGAGATCTGTAAAAATATAATAAATATGTGTCCATCTTCATTTATTTAGATAAAAAAATAAACACTGATATTTACATATTTAAGTTTTGCAAAATAACATTGATATAATGAGCTTAAGATATAAATACGTTAAAGTAAGATTGATACGTAAAAACGAATACATTTACAAATATTATGATTTCAATGATTTTTTTATGAAAAAATTGTTTACGTCATTCTTTCGCAGAAATCGATACAATTTTGGATCCGTTAGTACAACAGATGAATGATTTCGTTTGATAAAAGTTGGTAGGATTCTTTGACATGTTTGTCTCATTGTCAATAACTATGTGAAGTGTTATGAAACATGGTTGTTGCTCTAATATATGATGAAACGTGGATAAAATACAAAGGCGAAACTTTGAATGCATTATCGACATTGATAATAATTTATGATAACTCGATATAACAATAGAAATGTGCTGGAAAAGAGATAATTACCTTTTGAACAGTCTTTCCATTGTATCTTAACACAACATTGAAAAGTTTCCGCTTTAATAATTTCTAATTTTTTCGGGCTAATACATTATTAAAAGTTGTTTAAAATATTTTTAATTTTTCTGTTAAAAAATTCTAAATTTTTATACTTTAAATGAGCGCTTTATAATAAACTTCAACATAATTATGTAAAAAATATATAGTTCTTTTCTTTCGATATTTTGTTTGGAGTAAGTAAGGAAGACTTTTCTATAGAAAATTATTGTAATATTTTTAATTAAATAGATTTTCACAATCATGCAATATTATTTTCATTTATGTTTAAATAAATAATATGTCTGATGACTAATGGTGAAATACTAAAACTTATAAAAGAATTGTGCAAGTCACAAATCATTCTAACCATAAATTTAGAGTTCATTATTTCTTTCCTAACAAAACTATCCCAGTATCTATCGCTATCGGTTTCTATCGCTCATCAAATAAATTTATGCCGATTTATTTTTATTTTCCATGGGGAGAAAAAAATGATCCTCAATTACCGTGAGAAATGCGAAAGTTAACCGCCGTCGCTCGGCATGGCGGTTTGATAGCAAATGGTTGAAGTTTCTGGTTGACCTAGCGAATAGCTGCGAGCACCGCGAGAGTCATTTCGCGAATAATGCTTCACGGTAATATTCGCAGATCGATGTTTATGCCGTGGCGCCTGTCACGCGCAGTCTGTCGCTCCGAGCTCGTACAATGCAGTGAAACGCGAAAGTGATCCCACGCCGCAAAAAAGGAAATAAAATCGTGCGATCGTAAAACACAAAAGCTCTCGATCATACGAAACACATCTGCGCGTATGTCACTCTGGTGCATATAGACTCGTAGAAAAAAATGTGGAATCAAGTTTTCGGACCCAATTTAAAGTTCCCACTGGATCGCTGAGATTTAGTACCGTGTGACACACTAATCATTAATGTCTCATATACAAGCTGTCATTACCGCTGTACCTGTTCGCGACAGGTTCTTTGATAAACACGAAGTCGATTTTTTTTATTTAGACACACAATTTACTGGTTCACAAAATTATTGGATTGTTTACTTGTTAAAATTTATTTCGCTGAATTTATTGTCAGGACTGTGAATAATGAAATTCGATTCCTGATTTCTTTAAATCAGAGGACTTTACTAGAGTGATTAATATATTAATAACTATTTAAACACAGATTTAAGACTAAAACCAAAGTAACGTCGTGATCCTCAAATTTTTACATGTATACGAAATTTGTTTGTGTCGTCCAAATCGAGAATAATTAATTCTTTAATCGCAGTCAATTCGGACTTTCTGCCGATGAGATTGCAAAAAATCGGGCTAAAAGCAACATTCTCGATTCGCGGGTTTTCTATGAAACCTGACAATGACTGGCCTAATTTTAACGGCACGTCCCGGTTCTTTTTTTTTTTTGTGAAAGTTTTCGAGTATAACGGCGTTGTCTCCACAGTCCGAGACGGTGAATTTAAGAGCATTGTCGTGTTGTGCGGCCAAAACGAAAATAACAGAGGTTCGAACAGAATCCTTTGCACTGTGTGCCCACTGCGGGAAATTTTTCTTTCTCTCTTAGAAATCTTTTTGTCGGTGATGTCCATAAATCTTAATTCATCTAAGTCAACGGTCTTTTTCACTATTTAAATCTTATAGCAGAAAAGATATTAATTTTTCTATATACGATTTTTATATTTCAAACTTTTATGTTAAAATAAGAAAACTAAACGAACTGAACTGTTCGATCAATTCAATGTACATTTCTTCGATCGAGAAATGTATTACATATATTTTTTAGCAAAATGGAAAAATTACAGATGTTTTATGTTATATTGTGTTTATTTGAAAGTAATTTAAAAAATTTGACAGCGATTTGGATAAAAAATTATTTCAATAAGGAAGAGACATGTTTTTAAAAAATAATTAAAATGAAATGAGAATTTAAAATGAAATGAATTTAAAATGAAATGAGATTTTTTATTTAAATTATAGATTGTATTGTTAGATATATTAAATATTGAATGTTTCATATGCATATAAAATTTATTTAGAAGGAAAGTATAAATTTCTATTTTCAGTCACTTTTTGCGGAGACTATACACCCAATGCATCTCGAGATGCATCCTTAATATGGCATATCAATTTCAAATTACGTAACTATGTATTCTAATCTTCCTAATACTCTAAATCTTGTTTTTGCTCTAATGTCATGATTTTCCAGCGTTGTAAAATTTGATTTTCTTGACCTACAAAGTAGGAAGCGGATAAAATATTGTATTTGAGACGGATAATCCTACAGCTAATCTCCTTAAAATGTTAAACATAATTCTTAAAGACAGCATTAGAATATTAGAAATATCATGACAGCCTTATAAGGGTTAAGTTGGGATCTTTCCTAACTATAAATAGACCTCAAAGTTCTTGACGGAATTACCTGAGCTGTTTGTTGATGGCATCTAGTAGCGCTATAATACGACCTAACGTCTCGTGAACGCGAATTTTAGTAGTTCGTAAATGCGTAATGTTACAAGTGACTTTATGAATATAGCATGCTAAAAAATATGATGGTAGCAAGAATGACGAATGGTAAAAGCTCACTATGAATCACTCTTATATTGTAATCTTTTCGCTGTATGATATATGACGCGAGAGTGAAATATTTCGTCTCAGCTGTCGAGACGAAATATCTTTTTCTGAATGTGCGTGATGGAAAATCAGAATGCATGCAAAAAGTAATTCTTTAACTCTTCTACAATGAGTATAATACCTTTATCTTCATGCACTCTTAATTCTTAATATTTATGGGTAGATAAAAGATATTCAAATCAAGTCATTAGAATAGGATTTAAAGATCTATATGGATAAACCGCTCAAAAGTTAATGATAATTCCTTAAACGATATTTAAAAAAATACAATCGCTAAAGAATATTCCATTCAAATAATTCTCAGTAATACCTTCGTCTCATTAGAGATTTTCGACGTCTTGTTATTTGGCCAAAATTACTGCACTCGCAATACCTTCATATTTTATAATTCAGTAAGAAGAACAAACAGATCGTTAAAACTTCATTAATCCTATTTTAACGATGTTCGATTAGTACATTTGATAACTGTTGTTAACTCGCTTTCGACTCTTCTTGCAAGAATAAACTTGTAAAGGCGAACTCGTGCGGAGTGATTGAATCGTTCTTGTGGCGATTATACAAAAAAGGAGCAATCGATTCGATTCGTCTCTCTGATATCGCGGCGATTTGCGACGTGCCGCACAATCGCATTTCCATAGGTTGAAAAATGGGTCCTCTCGCGAAGTGCGAAAAGATTGTCGCGAGTGCGAGAGATGGTGGGCACGGATAACGCCGTGATGTTTCACCCGGCTACATCAGGATCTTTACCGGTTATCTCCTTTAAGCTCACTCACTTCGTGGAAGGTCCTCCGTGGAAGGTCTTCCGAGACCGTTTGCGTTTCCCGCACTTCCAACCCTCTCTTTCTCCTTCGTCACTCTCGCATGAAAATTATTCCCTCGTTCGCTTTCTGTCGGACGGAAAAAGCAATCTGTTAACGGATCTCGTTCTTCATCCCTGTATGAGAAACCGTCTCTTCAAATCTGCTTTTGCTCTTGGAGGGATTAGTAATATTAACATTCATATATCGATACTTATTAATCTCGCTTAAATTAAAAAAAACATTAATGCAATCTCGAATCGAAATTATCGTGATTCAAATTAATATCGGCATATTATATTTTTCATCTGCCTTAATCCTTTTCATTGGACGCAATATGGTAACGGTTTTATTTATAATTTATTCATAATTTCATAATTTATTATATCTTTTCATATACCATATTTTAATTATTATTTATTAAAATTTTTATTAATATTAATGTTTACGGAATGCATATATATATATATATATATATATATATATGTTGTATAATTATATAATTAAATACCTTTTATCAAAAACAATGAAGAATGATATAGGTTTATTAATATAATGGAACGTTAAATATAATTTAGGTGCGATGTATTTTATATATGCACAGGAATAAAATTGTTATTTTATAAAATCTTAATGAATTACGAGCGTATGTTTGAAAAAAAATTTGCGACGAATACAGTGTTTGGAGTACGAAACTTTGAGGCCTTCTATTCTGTTACATGCGATAATAAGGTAGCGTGGCATGTTAAATTAGTCACGCAGGCTGTAGCGCGCAATTTGCATTGAAATTGTAAAGATATCGGCAAGTAACGTACAGTATTTTATACAAGAATACTCATAGCTGGAAAAGTGTCTACGGATATAATTAACTCCTTTAAAAATAGTTATCGTGCAACTTGTAGATCGTCCACATTGATCTCTTACTTGCCATCAGATTGACGCTTGTTACAATAATATCTTTATATTATATCAAGTATTTTGTATAATTGCGTCGAATTTTGGCATCGTAATTTTGTATGGAAAAAAAGAAGCTTTTTTAGAACATAAAACATATTATGGTATAACCGGGTGTAACTAAATCTGAAATCTCTGCTTATCGAACATTTTAAGAACACAATTTTAGAATTATCGATTACGTTTAAATTTTCTGGCATCAATATACATTTACGATTACAATCCTTCCTGTCTAATCTCGAAACAGTAATTCGACAAACTCGCTATATCAGTAAACGTCCTAAATCGTCTTTCTTCAGAAAACGAGATAAGAGTGATCAATAGAAGCCCGGATAGAAGACTTCTTAGTATGCATCATTTGTCGCGTTTATCTAATCCCAGGCGAATCAATGAGAGTGGATCGAACGAACATTCCTGTCTGCCTAAATTTATGGTCGGTCCTTGGCGTGCTTGGGCGCGTCTGTCCTTTATCTGTTAATCCGCGTGTGAATTCGCGGATATCTCTCTCTGTCTCTCTTGACGGGAATCGCGGGCGACGTCTTAAATAGCCCAGCAGATAAGATGGAGACCCCGCATAGGCTGGCAACTCGAGACAGTGTAAGACTTCTCTCTCTCGACGGACGGACAGGCGAAGGAACGGACTCGCTCACGCGAATTCTCGTTTCGCGAGTCGCCGCGATACGATCTCGCTTCTGTGTATGTGAATTTCAGCTGTGAATTTCGCATCCGTGGGCGCGTATATCGATCACAGGTTTATTTTATGCCTCTATAAATTAAGCAGCGTTAACGTGTCCTGATACAACGATTTCCAAGAATACACCACGCTCTTTAGCATATCGCAACTTCATTTCCGCATGTGACGCGCGACCATGAGCTCGCGCGTCATATCCGCCTCAAAAAAGATTCATTAAAGGGCGAATATGCACTTTATATTCACCCGCGGCTGACGTAAACGAATCGGTTTAGCTGGTAGTCTCTTCCAGCATAATTTCCTACGTAAACTCATAGCTCGTTATGTCTCGCGGTAATTTGTAACATCTAATTTAAATTCAGTGGTTTTCTCGAGACTGATTATTTTTACGATAAGCATTTCCTGTACTATACATAATTTCTTTTCTACTCTACTTTATATTGGACTATTGTAACATTCGTGATGCCTTTCATAATTTTATTTCTATCGTGTAATTATAAAACTCAATTATACAAAATCCGAGTTATACATAGCTATGTTATACATAGCTATGTTCAGTAGAGAAATTTATCAGCAGACATCAGATTTTTTATGCAGATAAAACAAGAATATATATATATATATATATATATATATATATATATATATATACAAATATACAGAATTGGGAAGCGTTACCATTATTTTTCCGTTACTTTTTATAATGAACAATTTAATAATGACGTTGTAATTTTTTATAACTAAACGCTAAGGTTATGCTAAGGTTGCAAAGGTCGACTTTTTTAACCTTAACATCCGTAGCGTTTAGTTATAAAAAATTCCAATGTCATGTTTATTATAAACAGTAACGGAAAAGTAACGAAAAAAAAAACGCTTCCAACTCTGCAAATATGCACATATATGCAAAAATAAATATGGTTTTTTTTAGAATGCTTTTCTTAATAAGACAAATTCCTACTTACTTTCTAATCTACTTTTTTACTATGTAAAAAAATATTACATAAGAATCCAATGTCTACTGATTAGTAAACGTTCAGTGATACTTTATTATAATTGATTCTTGTCTTTAGTTCTTCATTGGACAGAGCGATTCGTAATCGCTTCTTATTTTAAGAAGCGTGTTTAAATAATGTTTTGGGATGCTAATACAATCGTTTGATTCGTTCATGACATCTTAAGATTACTTTCTAGAAATAAATCAGTGACTTCAATGCTATACTTACAACTTAATCATCAGCCGCGAATATTTATTTGTTTTTTTAATAATAATACATTGATTTATTTTTAGCATTGTGATTTTCTACAGATTCAATCTGTAGATATCACAATCTCTAAAAGCGAATCAGTATATTATTTCTGAAAAAATGTAAATATTCATTGATGATATATTACATCAATTATAAATTTAGCACTGAAATCAGTAATAATACTGATTTATTTTTACAGAGTACTTAAGACAATCTTAAATATAAGAATATTATGTTCAACTGTGAGTACCCAAGTCCGGCCCAAGGACAGGAACTAATCATACTAAAGTATTACTCTCACTGATCAGTTTTCTTTGCTGAATGTAGTCTATCATATAAATCATATCGCTTATTCTATTCTATTCTATTCCGTTCGGTCGGCACCTGCGAGAGCCCCTGACACCCTTTCACTTCACAGGCAAATCACGCGTTTGTCATGTATTTCCGCTCGTGCTTATAAGTATGCATGCACACCAACTTTTTCTTAACATCCTGTCGCCTTATGCAACACCTTGCCAAGTGTCGGAGTCTGAGAACATGAGATATCGTCACCTGCATTGTTCTCCAATCGATCTGATTTTTCAGCGAGGCTCTTATCCGAGAAAAATCCGACTTTCTCATGAAATTTCAACATTTGGAAAGTTCGTTGACGTTTCCCAAGAGTACATCACGTATTTCGCTTGTGGAACTATGATAACGATTTATTTACTAACTAAATATTAGAAATAAAAAATATTTTATACAATCTCTTGGATGGAAAAGATAAAAGTGTTAAAACAAATATTTTGTCAACTATCAACCATCTTGTTTAAAAAA
>Ga0157363_1005039_pt1 | contig 12289 bp, 8 predicted proteins | sample AttsexASBM1_FD_111477 | JGI IMG/M metagenome (GOLD analysis project Ga0157363, IMG submission 111477) | Fungus gardens microbial communities from leaf cutter ant in Ribeirão Preto, State of São Paulo, Brazil - Atta sexdens ASBM1 | ecosystem: Host-associated > Fungi > Mycelium > Unclassified ...
CATGCCGCGTAAAATTATTGTATAGTATTGAGATTGAGTATTGAGATTACCGTGATGTCTTATCGCTCGTTTTATCATCAGGAACATTCGACTTTTCTCTGCGATATCGACGGATGTTACGGAATCTCCAAGCCTTCTCCGAAAATAGACGATAGATGGTGACTGCGGTATTATAGCAGCGGCGAACTTGATCGAGAGCTTCGATCACGAGTTTATTTTCAGATAATTTGTTGCGCGACAAACGTATTTGTGAACGCAAAATGTATCAAGTCCATCACGAGATCTGATGGAATAGCGAGAATGCGAAAATCGGCAGTATTTACCGGTGAACAAAATTTCACGATCGTATATTTAATTTAGAAAAATATATATATTAATAACGTTAAATACAATAGAAGTCAATGGTTATTAATTGGCACAAATCTTAATATTAAATATATATAACTTAATATTAAATATATATAACCTTGACCGTTTCAATTCATGATTTGAGTCTTTAGCAATATTTTCTCCTGTCGCAATGCTTGAAATATTGCATCGCAAAATAATATCTCCAACGTTTTTTCTCTTAAAAAGTTGACATATTATATATTTTTCTAAATTGTTTCAATTAAAGGAGTATATAAAAAAACTTATTAGTTTTTTGTTAGGTTTTTCAATTTTTCATTGTACATTTAATTCTTTGCTTTGACCAAACTATTTCTCGCAAATGAACATCAAAGATCTCGTTTTCAACTTTATAATCGGCTGATCTAATATGAATTTTTATTATTTATTTTTCTAATCAGAAATAAGTTTCTTATCATTATTTATTTTTTAATATTTTTTAATATTTTATATTTTAAAATATAACCGATTATATAGATTCTAGATTGCACAGATTCGAACGCTTAAAGAATTATGCAACAGGTTATCATAATTTGCATTATGTCGAGTTTAATCTGATACAGGTTTGCAAAGAGTTAAAGAAAGAAGCCTTTCTTTATGATTCTATATATCGAGATGCATCGAACTCTTAGTACATACGATGATTTTCTGGTTCTTTACTATACACAATTGTCGTTCGTGACTTCTATTAATTTTTATAATCACTTTTACAAATTCACAAAAATTATTAATTGATTCTTAATAAGGTAAAATAATACAATTTCGAACATAGTACAATTCTGTACAAAAAATAAAATTTGAATCCAATTTTCGAGATTTAAGTTTGGTAATTCTCTTAATGTGGGAGTATAACAGGAAAAAAAATTAAACTTGAACTTCAGAAATTGGATTCAAATCTTATTTTGTCCAGAATTGTATCATGTTTGAAATTCACTACCTTATTCTATATTTTAATATGTTTAGAAAGTGTTTGTAAAGTTGGATATTAAAGGAAAGAACAAAGACACTATTTAGCCAATACTCTTAGTATTTCAAAGAAAAGAGGTGCGCAGGACACGAATGACTCAATCGTGTGTACTTAAGAAGTTTTTTTCGTTTTGTTGGATTATTTTCTCTGGAAACAATTATTTTTTTCATGCGTAAATGAATTATATTGCGATGTTTACATACACGCGAAGATAATGTAGACGAGACCGAGAAGATCTTTCTTTTGCAAAAAGGCGATGGAATGGAAAACCGGGACGAGCACCTCTTCTTAATCCTTTACGGTAATACTTTGAATTACACGTTTTCTCCGTTAAAATGTTTAGCGTGTCCACAAAAACTTATCAGAAATAAGTTTCTTATCGTTAATATCATTTGACGAGAAACACGTTGAAGCAATAAAGTTCTTTTCCTATCTGTCGCTTTTTTATCGTGTAATATAGATCATTCACGCTACGCCCCGTAGATCGCGATGCTTTTACTAACGCTGCAAAATTAACGAGAGATTAACGTCGATTGTTCAGATAATTGTCGTAGAATTATGATTAATTACTTTGCCGAGTGAGAGAGTCAGTCGCTGTTTATGCTCTTCTTTTAAGCTAGGAATAATGATCTGCTTTTCTTTTGTAAACGATCATCTGGGGTATTTTTTACATCTCAATTAAAAGTCACTATTATTAATTACATATTATATGTTGTTAAAGTTTTTAGAACTTATTAGTATTTGATATTATTATGTGTACTTTATAAATTCTGGAATGGAAATAAATATTTTTTCATTTCTTTCCTTGTTAAAAAAAAATATTGAAAAAATTTATATAATGTTTAAAACTGAAGAGTAAAAAATAAGTCAGTTTTGAAAAAGAAAAGCTCAATTTTTAATCTTTAAGAGTGGGATTCTCTTCAAAGTGAGAGTCACTATAAAAATTTAGAGAGTATACCATATATTTTTTCAATATTTTTGTAAACAAAGAAAGAAATGAAAAAAATATGTGATATTAATTTTCGATCAAAAAAACAATTGAGCTTTGATTTTGACTGCGAGAATGTGAAAATCATCCCAGGTATTATTTTCGAGCTTATTTATATGGCGCTATTTTGAATGAATTATTCGAACTTGATTAGCGTTTACTCATATTTTTATCAAAATTTATGTGAGGTGCGCCTGTATTTTCGACCTCTTTAATATGCGTAACGTTTGTTTAATGTTTGTTTCTCTCTGAAAAAGGGGGAAAAAAGGGAAAATTCCTGCAGCATTCAAGTCGGCTTTCCTAATTGTGAATGGTATGTGAATCTCCGTGCTTTGGATCGAAAGTCTGAACAGAAAGGGACGAATGCCAGCAAAAGGGACATTCGGAGATCGGATTTGTCCAATTGACGGAGTGGAATTTCGTGGGACGAGTACCACGGCGACTGTCGTGTTTACGTCACTCGTTTGCGAGGCGCGACTTTGTTGTCGCGCGGTAGCCAGGAAAGGGGTAGGAGGGAAAGGGCTGGCCGAGCTCTCGGATTCGCGATGGTTAACTAGAACAGCAAGTTAATCTCGACGAGCATGGCGAATTAGCATATAAATTCGCCGAAATTGTCCCTACATATGTATCCGGCGACGCACGACTGCCTGCACGCGAATATCGCGCGGGATCGCTTTGAGTCGCAAGACGCGGGTTTCTCCCCTTTGTGGGTGTACGATTCGTTGGTCTCCTTTGTGTGTCTCTCCACCGCTGCAGGCGGCACGGATGGTATTCGGGCAACACGTATTACATGCATATTTCTACGAGGGAACGACAGGCGGTCTCTGCCCCCGAATCTCTTTGCCCAAATCGTTACCGCGAATCGAGTGGGGCAGCGACCGCGAATGTTTCACGCCATATACGGATCGCACGCCATTACGCGTAATCAGGAAATGTGGTTCCGCACCGCGTTTACAAAATGAAATATCATACCTATTCGACGCGATATAGAATGTTGGCCAACCAGTTTAAACGAAATCTCCTCTCCCCCCCTCCCCCTCCCCTCCGCAGGCTTTGACACTGTAAAGCAATCGCTGAATTACACGTTCCATTGTGTATAGCCTTTCAGATGTTTTACGGGATTTCAATTAAATCGGAGAATAAATTTCGCAATACCGGATATACAATAAAAAAATATTACCACTCATATTCGACATCGCGCAATTAAATTCCAAGCGCGATTCGATCGTTTAAATTACTCAAGTCTAATATGTTTATTGAAGTCTGACAAATCTATCGGAATCCTACAGTGAATGATGGAAAATTGGATGAAATTTGAAATAAATCGAATAAGCTGGTTCGAATCTCACGTTTATCTTTCGCGTCGTTCGTCATATGTATATGTATGCGCGTGTACGAATCTTATTGGTACAATTTCGGTTTTGTCTCAGTTGGCTTTTAAAATCTCATTGCAGCGCGTGCTGTGGATCTTGATGTTCTGGATAATAGGTGTTCTGGTGTTCTTGCGGTACGCATGGATTCGCGTGACCGGATTATTTATCCATGGCTTCCAAGAGAGACTGGATGACGGTGATGGTCGACGAATGTAATTACGAACGAAGGTGGGTGGTTCGGGCGACCAGAAGTCTAATTAAATGGTCGTCCGTGTGTTTATGCTACTTTTAGAAACCGCGAATGAGAGACCGTGGAAAAGAAAAAAAAAATCGAAGGGCGTTTGCACGGATTCGAGTTTCGAGGTACAAACTGGCACGAATTTAAACATGCAGTAAAATGATGTTTAAATTTCTCGTGAAAAAATATAGGTAGTGTCGAGGGAACAATGAACGCACATATGAGAGAAATGTGTTTGATATTTGTCACTATAATTGCATGGTAAAATAATTATGGTGAGAAGCTCTATTTGTATAGTTATACTATATTATTGTTATAATGTTGGCACCGAAAATGATTAATATAATAATTAATTATATTTAAGATGGTGTTTATATATGAAAATGCTAATAATAATAATAATGTTTATAGTTTTATACATTAAAAAAAAAATATATATATATTTTATATATATATATATATATATATATAGTTAGCATAATTAACGATTATAATTATAATCGCTTTTTTTACCAACTATATATTTGCAACGTTGCTGCAATATTGTCGGAATGTGAAAGAATGATACTTGCTTATTGGAAACATTATAATAGCAATAATAAAAATATAAAAATGAAGCTCCTCATCATAATTATTTTACCATACAATTACAGTCATAAATATTAAACATTTTTCTCTCACCGCTAAACATCAAAAGAACAATGATAATTATTTTCTTGAGTTAAAAGATTTTTTTTAACCTCCATGTATATCGAAATATAAATCAATTCATTTCTATAGTTAGTTTCATCCATTTTATATATTTAGTAAATAATAAATTAAATTTTAGTTTAATTTAATACATTTTCTTGAGTTAAATTGTTTAATTGAATTGTTCTAGTTAAATTAATAATATATTGAGTAGAAACAATGGTGACCTATAGAAATGATTAAAAAGAACTCAAATTGGATATAATTTAACATTATGAATTTAACAGTACAGTGAAGAGAAGTCACTCCGAATCGGTGCTTCTTTTACAGTGATTATTTTTTTAAAAAAAGATAATAATTCATTTCTGTAGAATCACGTTTCTGTGCGTACTTGTGCTACTACTTTCTCGTTTCTACGGCATGCAGAATTATTGAAAATTCATGTTCGCGCACGCGATTAACTCGGATCTGATTTAGATAAACGTTAATTCACGATAGTCGCGAGATATTTAAGAAACGTTTTTCTCTCCTTCGCGAATTTCTTTAAAAATGCGAGAAGTAAATCCGTAGTAGTGGGTTAATGGGAGGAATCTCAGAGGTCCGGACGTGAAGAAAACGTAAAGAACGGGAGCGGAGGGTGAAGGGGATCAGGTCGGATGGAGCCAAGTAGAAGAGAAAGAGAAAAGAAAAACACAGGCGGACGGGAGAATATAGAATCGGTCTCTCTGTCGAGTCTATCCAGCCCCGCGGAGGATCTCTAAATTGCCTCTGTTTGTTTCGCAAGCAAAGAAGCGCCGCCGTGCATCAAAATGGTCGATCGCTGCGCCCCGATAGTCGATGTCTAATATATCGAGGAATCCTCTTTCTCTCGGTCCGTGACCCATCGACTCGGTGTTGATTCACCGCATTTTCGAGTTGAAAGCTCTTTTGGCCGATCGACGGGAAAGATAAAAGAAAAGAAGTGTTGGCGATAAAGTCAAATGGAGTACAGCCGCGAGTACGTTCATGATGAATATTATTGTTCAAGATTAAATTTGCGTAACTTACATCTGAAGTTAATGTATTTTGGAATTACTACTGTAATTATATATTAACGACGTTTGATGCATAAATTTTGAATATATACACGAAAGAAATGGAAGAAACAATTTTACTGAAGTATCTAGAAATTTAGCTAGATACAGATTTGAAAATAATTTATATATTATTACTATTTCTTATGGATTTATATATTTATTATTATCTAGATTTACATGGAAAGGACGGAAAATATCTAAAAATTTAGATACAGATCTACAAATAATTTTGTTGGACCATCAAAATAATTATAGTAGGAATCGAAAGCATAATGAGCAATGCTGCAAAAAGTTCTGACATTTTAGAAAAAATTGATCAGTAAGCGTTCTTTGATCCTTTAATGGATGCATTCAGAACGACAATCGCTCAGTGAACTCTTCCATTCTGATTGTCTACTTTATTAGGAGTGTGATTTAGTTTTGAGAGTATTTTTTCTAAAAAAAAAACTGATTTATTTAAACAACATATCATGTAAATGTTTAATAACTGTTGTACGATCAATTTAATTCTCTGGCAAGTTCTGAAATGGATAACTGGATTTCGTCCAATAATGCTTGCAAATTTGCATATTTTCCAGCTTTTATCGTTAACATTGAAATCATCACATTTGAATTGACCGAACAATATTCATATGTCTTAATTGATGGAACAACGTAAATTCCTATCAGAGTTCTATAACCTTTAGTCGTCGTTTTCTTCTGATTAAAAAACATAAACAACGCATGTCAAAAATACTTTAGGAAGTTTTATTTTTTTAAATGATATAAACGTAAAATGGTAACACGATGTTTACTGCATCCATTATTAATAAACGAAATTAAATATCATGGAATATTAAAGCATTAAGAAATAATAGCTGTGATTGGAATGTCTTTGACAACACATTGACATTAGTGCAAAACCCTCTCTCTTGCAAAATTTTGCACCAAGAAAAAGCAAAATTAAATCACCTAATAGGATCTAATAAAATATGCCAATCAGAAAAAGGGCTCACTAAGCCACTCAGTAAGCAGTTATCCTGAATGCACCAATAATTAAAAAAATCACTGAGCTTATTAATTAGTTTTCTCTGCTAAACGTATCCAACCTGTATCATAAAAATTAATAATATATTTTTGGAAATTTTAGATCACGACCCACGGCAAAAGATAGGCAACATGTGCACTCGAACGTCGATTGATTGCCGCCGAGATGCGCTAATCCTTAATTTCTTAAACACACAAAAATCGCTCACTCTCGTTTGCAGATTTTACTGTTCGCGAATAATGACGAGTCTCGGGAATACCGGGACGAAACGATATGCGATCAATTAGTGTGGCTGCGTAACGAGTTGCGAATGGCGATAATGCGAATATAAATGTTTGCCGTGACGTGCGAATCGCAATCGAACGATATATCGTGCGATAGCTGCCATTATACGTTGCGACGATTAGGGCGAAACGCATCGCAATCACTCCACGTTTTCATAATGTTTTTTACAACTTGCGGCTAAAAATTGCGGCTATTATATCAGATTATTGTAAATAGCCACATGTTTTCAGTACTTATATATTTGAAGTGTGATGTAGAATATACGATCACCGACGAGACATTAATTAAAAATCTGATCATCTCATAACAGTATGGGTGACTATCGATATTTGAACGAATAATTTATAATACAAGGATAATTTTACGATTTATCGTTTTTTAGATGCTTCATAGATATCTGTACGTCGGACGCAAGAATATCGTACATACATCTATATTTGAAGTTGTATTTTATAGCTTTCATCCATGGCCGATCATCCATGTGAGTGAAAACTATGAAAACGAATGTAGCTTCGCAGAGATACATGTAATATTTTTGCGCTTATCTGCGAAACATCCGGATAATTATAAATCATTATGATTACTGCGTGATCATTAATACTGCATTATAAGTTAATTATTCAGATATTTATATCAGATGTTTTAAATGTTTAACAGTATGCAATGTCTGTAATCTAGTACATTCACACTTCCGGCGGTCGCATTAATTAATTTGTAATTAATTAAGAAAATGTATGCGCAAGTTATTAATAATGTCTCATCGGTGATGTGATCTAAGCTGCGAACGTCCATTTCGCGTCATATTGATGTTATATAATTAATAATACATGTAATAATCTATGTGATAAGTTATGAATACTCTATTTCAGGCTTCACTTGATGCAATAAATACTTCGAAGCATTTTTGATTGGTGAAATTCTTTTTTCTGATTGGTCAATCAAATGCGAAGTATTCGAAGCGCCAAGTGGACTGTATCATGTCTGAAAAATATTGGCCGTATCCATAGTCCATATTATTTTGAGACATTAAATGTCGTAAGACGCTCTGTGGCCGGTATTTATAGTCTGTTCTTGTATTTGAAACTTTTAAGTATAATCTTAAGATGTTATAAGCCAATCAGAGGACTATAACAGCATCTTAAGATATTATTTAACACATTCTTAAAATAAGAACGGACTATGAATATCGCTATGTGATTAGCTTATTTATCATCACATCTTAAGGCTTTATTTAAGACAATCTTAAATACAAGGACCGGCTGTGAATACCGATCTCTGATTGGCTTATTACGTCTTAAGATAGTCTTATTTAATATTTAAGACGGTCTTAAATATAAAAATCGACTATGAATACTGGTCTATGAATTTTATATGATGAGTTTCGGAAAAACGCGCGCAAACGATACTTCAAGCGATAGCCACTATTTCGCGCCGTGAGTTTTTAGGCGTCAAATCGTAGCTAAGTCGCTCCGTAATTTTACCCATAAGAAAATTGCGAGTGCAAGCCAATATCGGAAATGTAGATCGCAATGCAGTATGTTAAGATTATCGTAAGTAGCTGCGTATTTTCAGAATTCTTAATCCTCTGTCTGCAATTCGAGTCTTTCTTGGCACAAGTAAAATTTCACTCTTAGATTTCTGCGAAATAAAGGAGAGCTGTTAGTAAAGGTTTTAACATTTTAGTTAAAAAAATTATTCGGTAACAGAAATGTTGAAAAATAATCCTTGTTCACATCTTTTAAAAAAGTTTATACGGAAAGAAGAACAATTTTACATAAATATCTAAAAATTTCGTTAGGTACAAATCCAAAAATAATTTTGAAAGACTCATCAAAATAATTCTGCAAGATCCACAAAACATGGTTGCTAAACTGTATGTATACAAACTTTTTGTAGCATTGCTTATAATAATATTTGAATTTCTTCCATAATTATTTTGATGGTCAAACAGAATTATTTTTAGATCTAGGTACTTCAGCAAAATCATTCTTTCCATGTAGAACAATAAAAAGAATCGGAATGGAAAAAAGATTGCAGGTTAAAGATATTCCAATCTTTAAAAAGCGCAATATGAATTTCGCCGTATCGCATTTATGATATATCCAGTGGCAATATTAGTACAATAATAACAATAGTAATATTAAATGTAAAGAGTTTTGCAATAAATATCTTATTTCGAGAAAGCGAACTCTGAGGATGCTATTTCATTTGTGCGTTTTTGTCATACGACAAATTTTTCAAGCCTGTCGATTGGCTATAGAATAGAGAGCTCCAAAGATCTCTCTGTTCTACACACATTTGTCGACAAAAACGCACAAAATGTAATAGCGGCCTAAAGCTTTCGGACCGTGGATTAAAGTTGGTAACCCGTTGCAAGACACGCGTACGATACTTCACGCGGTAATCGTCATTTCGCGTTGCGCGTCTTTAGGCACCAAAACGTAGGAAAGTCGTTCCGTAATTTTATTCATAAAAAAATGCATCGCGGATGAAAACGAATATCAGAAGTATAGATTGCAACGCGTATGCTGAGATTAACGTAAGTAGCTGCGTATTTTCAGTTCTTGAAGATATTCGAAGATTTTTTAAACAGCGCGATACATGTTACGACCTAAACTATACGATGCCGATTTCACAGCGCGCGTTCAAGTTAAGTGGTAATATTAGCATAATAATGGCAATAGTGGTATTAAATGTAATGAGTTACAATAAATCCTACGTAGCACAGCAGCGTCTGCAAAGCGCTCAGAAAGCGCTTATGTCACTTGCATAAGCGCTTTCTGAGCGCTTTGCAGGCGTTGCAACAGTCCGTATTTAGAACGTGCTTTTATCGATAAATGCGAGCATTTATTTCTAAGATTTTATGCACTGGAAAGAGAGTCTGGTTGCATTAATTCTAGTCGAAAATAGACAATCAGAATTTTCTGGTTAAATCTATTACAATTTTAGTTGAGATAATTCTGATTCATATGTCGGAATCTTCTGATTCGCTCATTTTCAATCAGAATTTTTTCTTAATATATTCTTTAAAATTTTTAGTCATTCTAAGGAGTGAAGTCTTATTCTGAAAGAATAAAAATTGAGTCATTTTTTTCAAGACTAGACTAAAGAATTTAGAAAGTATTTTTGAAAAAGAGTGACAGAATTTTCAATTTTCAGGCGTGATATTTCATTCTTTAGTGAGATTCCACTTCAAAGAATTTAGAGAGCAACATATGTAATACAAGCTGTATAAATGCGCGCATCGTTAAAAGTGTGTTTTGAATACGAGTCGATATCTCACTTCGAGCGCGAGAAAGAAAACGCTCTAAACGTTCCTATTTTCAAATGCGGGGCGCACGTATATCGAGAGAAGTTGGCGACGCGTTCGCACGCGAACGATAGCGCGATACTTCGCGCGATAGCCGTCATTACGCGTCGTGAATCTCTAGCATCAAGTCGCATCGAAATCACATTGCGCATCTTTCATGTTTTTACCTGTAAAAGGTGACTCGCAAGTAAAAAAACGAATACCGGCTGTATCGGAGACACCAATTAACTGAATTCTAATCGTGAGTAAAGCCGTGCCTTTTTAGTAACGATTTTTGAACAAAACGATGTAATACAGTTCAAGTTTTCAGTTGCGCAATGATAATACAATTGAGTTGCAACGCGGTGTTCTGCGCCACATTGCATCAATATCAAGCAATGCAATATTAAATGTAATAAATTATAAGAAAATATCTTATTTCAGCGATCTCTAAATCGTAAAGGTTGTCGAGCACGGTTGTGAATGTACCAAACGAAGTTGACGATGCATCGCACGCGATACTTCATGCAACAGCCGCCATTTCACGCCGGTAATCTCTAGTGTAAAGTTGTACCAAAATCGCTCCGCGCGGATTTTTACGATTTTATCTGTAAAAAAATAACTTGCAGGCAAAACGAACGTCGAAAATATCGGGAATGCCGACTGCAATTGCAACGTGGTATGTCAGATAACTCTGTAAGTACCCGTATCTTTTGTAATCATATAATAGTATTCGAATATTCGTGCAATGTACAATCTCAGTTATATATTTATCTTGCGTTGTATCGATATGAAATGACAATGTAACAGTATTAATACATATATATACATACATATACAGGGTGATGAATCAGAGTTGAATCAAATTTTTACTATATGAGAAAATTATCGATTCATATCTAATTGAATTATAATGTGTGCAGTCAATTATTTTTTCATAGGATAAAAAATTGGTTCAACGACTCTGATTCACCCCATATATCTCTTGTTTTTGATTTTGTTTGCGTTTAAAAAGCGAAGTTATTTAATTTAGTTTTTAGTTTATTTCTGTCGTAAAGCTGTAGCGAAATCGTTTTGTAAGTTTTTCGTAATTTTTTTATCCGTAAAAAGTGATTTAAAAGTGAAAACTTACAACGATAGTGTCGGCGATGTCAATTGCCATTGCAACGTCGATAGTTGTAAGAAGCTGTAGTATTTTAGTATTAGTAACGATATCCGAATATCCGGGAAAGCGAGATTTATAAAGCGTTATCTAAGTGATGTTATTTATTTTGCGTCGCGTTGCATTGATATGAAATGACAATGTACCAATTTAAATATAATAATATAAATATATAGTTATAGTATGTATCCTGTTCCATAAATCTGTCAAAGCACTCTCTAGAACTTTTAAAGTGAAATCTCACTCTTAAAGATTGAAAATTAACTCACTCTTTTTCAAGATTGACTCAATTTCCAATCTTTAGAGTGAGATTCCACTTACAAACAAAAATTAAGAGAATATATAACAAAGATTTCCAATTTTACCAAGATAAAATTAGCCTTGCCAATCTTGATAAGATTTGGAAATCTTTATTTTAAATATATATAGACTTTGCTTTTTAGACGAAAATAATGGTAACGTTAATTTTATTATTCTTATTTCATTATATTTACTTTATAATTTGTATACTCTAAAATTTTTAGAGTAAATTTCATTCTGAAAAGTGAAATCTCAGTCTTAAAGATAGAAAATTAAATTACTTATTCTTTTTCAGACTGACTCAGTTTTTTCACTCTTTAGAATAAAATTCCATTCCAAAGAATTTGAGTATATATAACAAAAATTTCTCTCCAAATTTTATCAAGATAAAATTAGCCAATTTATTGTTTTATTTTATTATTTTATTTAATAATTTATGTACTCTTTCTAAAACTTTTAGAGTGAAAATCTCACTCTGAAGAATGAAATATCACTCTTAAAGATTGA
>Ga0157363_1005041_pt1 | contig 12288 bp, 6 predicted proteins | sample AttsexASBM1_FD_111477 | JGI IMG/M metagenome (GOLD analysis project Ga0157363, IMG submission 111477) | Fungus gardens microbial communities from leaf cutter ant in Ribeirão Preto, State of São Paulo, Brazil - Atta sexdens ASBM1 | ecosystem: Host-associated > Fungi > Mycelium > Unclassified ...
CATGTTATTAAAAATGATAATTTGAAAAATATTTTTAATCTTTATTAATAGATTTGTGCATAATAGACATTATAGGCACACTTTTAAATCATGAATTTAAACACAGTAAACTATCGACATTCAATTTGTACCTATGTTTTCTTATTATCTCTTACGACGTGATATAGTCAAAAAGCCACAAGAGTCCTGCTTAAAAAATCAAGAAATTTCAAGAAATTCAAGATAATGTCAAGAAATGATCAAGACAAGAAAAACAAAATTTCTTATGTTAAAAATCAAGACAAGACAAGAAATCTTGTCTTGACGAAACACTAACTTTTGATTGATTATTTTTGATTCAGTATTATCATATTTGAAATAATTCTTAATCAAAAGAAACTTGACTCCCAGTCAGACAATCTGTGGCTAAAAGGGAGAAAACTCGTGCTCGTCCATACGAATGGACAGGGGAATCATCGTTGGGCAATCGGTGACGCGAGGAACCTGACGCCGTTAAACGCAGATCATAAAGTTACCGAGAGAATCCATGTACGAATTCGCGTAATAAAACGAAAGGGTACGGAGGGTGAGAGAAGGGAGGGGTGGCAGTTAGAACGAGGGGCGGCGAGAGAAAGCAAGTGGATCGGCGAAGGGATTTACCGCGCAAATATTTATGTAGCGGGTCCCCACGGGGACGGCGGATCATCAAATTCCAATAACAAAATGGTCCGCATGAGATCCGTCTGAAACCGTGTCCGCGGGTGGGCGACATTGGAAGGTAACAGGAGGGTTCATATTCACATATGCTCTCTGCAAAGCTCTCTCAAAGCAGCGTGAAATCCATTGCAATTAATCGACAGCAGAAGTATACGCATATTTCTTATTTCTGTTCAAATTTTCTTCTTGAAGAACAAGCTGTTTCAATCAGAAAATTTGAAAAATGTACTTTTTTCTCATTCATTCATCCCATTCTTTTGTATTAATTATTATCAGTTTATTTACAATTAATAGTTAATCCGAATTTTAAAAAATTAAAAATTAAAATATTTAAAAATTAATTGGAATTCTTTCTGTTTATTGCAATTTATATGTTGCATTACCTTTTTGACAAAAAAAAGATCAAATATAATTTCATAATTTATTTCTCTCGTAAATATTACCTGCTTTTCAGGTACACCATCCTTTCCTCTTTTCTTTCCAAGAAAAATTTTCTCTTTCATGCTTTCAAATCTAGAAACAAAAATTATTATCTAATACAAAAACCTAAATCCTAATATATTTCTAAATACTGGTTATGATATTCAATCACTTTAAATAAAGAGCACATCAGAAATCAGAATTCAAAATTCTAACAATGATTTGCTTGCAAGACGTTTCAATGCAAAAACGGAGTGAAAATAAATTTTAGAAACCATATTGCTTCAGATCAGTATAATAATAGTAATTCACAGCGAACCAAGTATATGTTATAACAAAGGGAATTTTCGAAACTGCTAGTGAGAGAAAAAAGAATTGAAAGTATTACTCTTTTGTTGTATTAAATTATTAAACTCTTTTGTTACTTGTGATTTTTGTGTGTTGGCAAATAATCTATAAATTAATAATGAAAAAAAAACTATTCCTTTTTTATCGAATTATTTTTTACTTGATTGGAAATCTAATTCGTAAATAAATTATGTTGATATATGATATGCAGCAACAATATTCCGTACATTTTCTGCGATGTCGCGATTCCTTGAAATTTCACGTAACTAGAAATATTTGCGAGAAATGTAGAAATATAAGAAAGAAAATAAAGCTGTATTATTCCCAAAAGAATCATGACACATGATGACACAACTCAGAGAAGCAACAACAAACGCGATCAATCATTCTAATGTGTTCATAATTTCGAGTGAGTTAAACTTAGTTCATATATAAAATAATATAAACTAAAATTATTATCCCTTATTTTCTGAAAAGGTTCTAATTCCACGTTAGAAAAATTTTTGGCATCACATCGTAGACATAGTCAAAATTGTTCAATAAATATAAATATTAAGATTATTAGTAAAAGATTTTCAAAAATAGATTTATTCTTATTTAAAAATCTATCAAAATTTTTATATTATTATTTGAAATGTTTGACAATTTTTTTTTATTATTTTTATTTATTATTTTTTATTATTTTATGATGTTAAGGATAATTATTGGTACCTTAAAAGTAAATTCGAGATAATCTTTACGGATGTTTCTCTTGAGAAACGTCAGAAAGAGATGCACATTACAAATGCAATTTTTATTAAAAACTGTATATTATCAAATATCTTCATATGCGAAATTTCAGAGAGTTAGCTTCATAATACGACTGAAACGCAGTGCTAAGTATGTCTAGAGAGAGAGAGACGGTATTTTGAAGCAATCTCAGCGAATCGAATGATCCATTTCGTCTTTCGCCCCGCCTCCAACCGTTCGGCTTCGACTTTGGGACGCAGGTGCCGACGCTCAAAGCCAATTATGCGAACGCGCCCCGACGTCGACGTCGGTCTCGCAAATCCCTATTTCTCGCAAAGCCCCTGTGAACGCTCGCGCGCGCGCGCGCGCGAGAATTGGCGGCGAGAGGAGAAGTTTAACTTGTCCGCGCTATAACGGATTAACGGCAGCGATTTATTCGCGAGTAATTGTTTCCTCCCTTTAATTAACTCGCATTTATTTCGCGTAATGGGAACGGTTCGCGCCGGTTCCTGTCGGTGAATTTTCCAAGCGCACGTATTTGTGTATACGTGCAAAGAAAATATACGTTTGAAGAAAGTGTTTCTTCGTATTAAATAAATTTTTCTTTCAATTTTCGATCCAGTCAATTTCCGAGCAACAAACGTATGTTAATCTTCTTCAAAAATTTTTCTCAAATTCTAATATTATATGTATGTATATTGACAAAGAAAAAAATGAATTACATTCACAGTATTCTTAATTGATTTTATTCTTCTCGCTTTTGTTCAATTGTCATGGATTAAAAATTTTAAACAAAATAAAATATATCTGTAATCTATATACAAAAAGTTAAAGTGCTCCTTTCTAACTTTAACGATTTATTTCTGAAGAAATTAATCTTCTGAAAAATGCGATATAAATATGGAAAACATTTTAAATAAGATTTTAAATATTTGCAAAGATAATATTTTTTTAAGAGAGAGAGAGGAGGATATTATATAGCTTACAGCGTATAGTTCTTGCACAAAACCAATATTATCTCTGTCAAGTATTTAAGGACTTATACATATATACATGTGTAGTTTACACAAATAACGGGGACGAGGATGGGGTGCGGTGAGGACAATTAACTCTACGAATGATTCAGCCCTGATCGTGAGGGGGAAACTCTAGCTCGTTTACTGATTTTCCGTCGATAGTCTCGATGAAATGAGATAATTCCATATGAATGTCGTCGGCTTAACGATCTATCAAGATGCGATGAGACAAATGTAATCGATGCTTCCTTACATCCCTACATAAACGTTGAATACTTAATGGTTGTTCATTTATATGTTAAAAGGCGGTCTAAAAATCTAAAGTTAGTTAAATCGATACAATATCCTCCTTAATCCATGGTTTCATCTCTGTTACATCAGAAAGCGTTTTTTTGGTTCGCCGCAAAAGAATTTCGCTGCAAGATTGCGAAACGTGCAAGGAGCACAAATTTAGAATTTTGTCTTGCCCTATGACCAACTTCATTACAAATACGAACTTATTTAATGATTTTGATTAGATTCATTTTAAATTTACTAATAAAGGATAGTGTAAGAACTTGTATTAATATTAATTATTTCTAACAAAGTTATGTCTAAAAATCTCATGCGAAAATGAGATCGTTAATCAAATTGTATAAAATTAAATTTATACAAAATTTAAAAAGTTTATGCAAATAATAAATATTGCAAATATAAACAATAGATAAGATAAGATAATGTACAAATAGTAAATAATATAGACGTTCGTATCTTAAATTTCATATAGACTTGCAATAATAAATCTCGCAGTTACAATAGAATAGAACAAACTAAACATTATAAAGTTGAAGAAAAACGTAGAAAAAACGACAGGCAAGGAAAAAATAGGAAATCGATCACGTCACTTTATTATCATAAAAGGTAAAAATGAGAAGTTACGACATTGCAGAGAGAAAGGGTAAAACTGGTAAAAGAAATCGCCGAAAAAAACGACAAAAAACCTTTACAAAGGTAGACTTAAAGTTTCTCTGCATGAAAAAATATATTAGCGAGTTGTATTGTGTAACTAAATCCTGATGGTCATAAAACCTTACGAGAGCACAACCGAAGAAAGAAAGATAACCGAAAAGCGGGCAGTATAGTTATTAGTGGAACTATAACTCTAATTTTTTTTAAAGATTCATTTAATAACCACGCAATTATACTGAACGCTTTCACCCAAATTCCAGATTATCGCGCGTCGAATTGCGTTAAAAAGAAAAAAATAGGCGTAAATCTGTCCAGGTTTCTTCCTCATGGAAAAAAAAGTTTGTCCAACATGAGAAATAATAGCGCTTTCCACAGTTCGCATCCGTTAGAAACCGAAATCATTGTTGGAATCATCTCTAAAGCGGCACCTTTCGATTCTTTGCGGTTGACCTTTTTCAAACATGATTAGTACCATCTGAGATCTGCGTATCATTGGCGTCTAATAATTAAAAATTATTAAATGTATTATTACACTTTGAGAGAAAAATAATGTACTCTCTCTCTCTCTCTCTCTTTCTCTTTCTCTCAATTTTAATAAATATAATTGTTCGAATAGCACTAACATAACATTTATTTACAGAAAAGAAATATAATATTTACTAAATAAAAAATAATAACAGTTAAATCAAATTAATAGGCCTTATAGCAAATAAATATATTAACATTTAGTAAATATTCAAACAAATATTTGTTAAAGTTAATATATTTTTCTCTCATACAGTATATAAGTTTTTTACGATTAAACGGATGCTCGAAGGAATAAATCATCAAGAAAACAAAGCTGAAGAGAATCAAAAGTAACAAAAGATTGAATCTCTCAAATTTGACTGAATCTACTGATCCTAGGATGCAGCAGTAGCTATCTTATATTATCTGCGAAATTGAATCTCGTTCGTATCGTAACGAAGCGCACTTCTAACAATCTATTTGCACATTGATTACTCAAGTAATAAACTTGCATATGTCTCTATTGCGATAAACTCCAGATTGTAACAAAAATACAGGAGTGTAAATCCTGCGCTAATTAATATTAATAATTATAATATTAATATTAATAATAACGTGAATCCAGATATAGTTAATTATTGTTAAGAAGAAGATAATCTGACCTTATCTTTCACTGTATCTGCATAAACAGTATTGCAAAAACTCTCTAATACTTTAATAGTATAGTAATCCGAGATTGATAGTAACATTTCACCAGCGTTGGCGTTCTGCTTAATGATTATTTATACAGCACTTTGTCTTAAATTAAATCAACGAAACATGATGCTTCTTTTCCTGTTGGACTGTTAACTGGATTAGAATCTTATCAAACTGTGAAATGCAAAATATTTTCAGAAAATAATCAAGCTCTCTAAAAATTGAAATATGCCGCGAACGAGATAAAATTCCAAGAAAGTCTTCTTTTTTATTAAGAAAAGAAAAGATGTTGCGTATGTGAGAAACATGCAAACTAAACCATAGCGAATCTATGGGTATACGTAATTGATTAGTCAAAAAGTTTCTTTCGTTCGTTGAAGATGTCCCTAAAAGACATCCCGTGGCGCATTATGTATCTCTACAGAGAGTCACTTTTATGTGTTTGGTGCTTGTCACTTCGTTAATATACCTTACGAAACGTTGCGTCTGAGTATACCTCATTATTAAGTCTTCTCACGAATCAACGATCGATTGTCTCGCAGAATCACGCAGAATCAATCAATAACCGAAATAATTCCGATCGGGATCTGTTCCGAATAATTCTGAATAATATATACGTGTCCTGCTGTAAATTTTATTTTCAATCCCCAAGTCGGGTTAAGTCCGGAAAACTTGAAGAACAGTTTTACCTGCTTGACAGGCCTACTTTGAGGTTCTAAATTCAGAACGATTACGAATGAATCGGTTCCCCATCGGGCGTCGACAATTCTTGTATTAATTTCCCACAGTTGTCCGGCGCGATAATCATCCGACTGGATCAACAATGCCGATCGACGTATGTATCGGTCGTTCTCGATACGCGATCTATGAGGGGTACATATCGATCGACGGCGCAGGCGATTGGCTATGGTTCTCCTGCCCCTGTTCTGCTACCCCGTTACAGCCGCCACCGCGTTATTTATTGGCCTTTGCTTTATTGCAGGCCCTACCCGAATTCGCCATGCTTGCCGTTTATGAGGGAAATATTGCCGGTTGGAGATCAAACGGCCGATTAAAAGTTCGAAAGCTTCGATCGCGTGAAAATTGATTCCGCTCAAACGATCCTGCAGGTTTTATCCCCACGTTATTATTGCGAGAACAAGGATACAACATCGTCAAGTAGTGAGATCTTCTAATCATTTTCCTCGCGAACGGGGAAACCAAGCTGAAACGCGAAATATGAAAAATTATATTTGTAGGTTTTTAAATAGCATAACGACATATCTTTCTAGAATACGCAGATCCTAAAAAATCCTTCACGAATACAATGGTGACGACTTTGAATTATCATCGTTAATTATAGTTGTGACTTTCTGAGATGCTGTATAAGTTAATATACCTGTATAAATTAATAATCGCTAGAATATACATATATATATTGACATCCCATTCACAACTTTCTAGATGCTGAAAAAACACGTTTGCCTGAGTTGATTGTTCCTAAATTGTGAGGCTTCGTCAAAACGTACCGTTCAAAGACTATAAATTTTCACCGAAAAATGGACAGAATAGACATAATAGATTTATGCGTTTATGTAGTAATTTATAACATAGTATAAATGTACCTTTTGATCTTCATCACTTATGATTTTCTGCTCTAAGTTTCTATCAAGATAGTTCGAATTTTAGCTACTTGAAATGCCGAGTGTCCCATTTTAGTATTTTTTCGATTTCTGGATATGAAAGAATGTTTTAAATTTAGTTCCGTTTTGGTCATTTTGCAGACATGTAAAATATACCGGACCATTCCGTCAGTAGTTTCAACTTTAAAATAACATGAAAATTTACGACGGCAAACATAATATTTCTTTACAGCGACGTGCTTGTAACTTATATTATATGATTATGATTGTTCCTTGAGAGCACAAGCATCTTTATATAAATATTCAATATATGCTGTTCAGAAACATAAACATTATCGCGAAAAATGGAAAAAGCTCTGCTATATCAAATTGTTAAAAAAGTTTAAATACGACGCGCGTAGCGTATTGGAAAAGTCGATACACAAAGGTCTTTAAAATAGAGAAAAGTTTTCATCAAAAGTTTTCACGATTAACGAAAGAATTAGCTCGTATAATCAAGATTATCGTATATTGGGAAATTATTCGTGAATGAAGACTGGAAGTCGTGGAATAAAGCCGCAACTACGGGCTCCCATAAAGATGTAACACATTGCCCGTAAAACAAGCCGACATGCTTCGCGCGTACAGTTTCCTTCTTTTCTTCCTCCTTTGGTCTAATAAAGGTCATACTAGGGGTACGTTGTACGAAGAAGGGCCGGGCTATAGAGGTGAGTTAATTCCATCAAGGGAGACCTGATTCATTATCCAATATCGGATCTCGTAAATCCTCGGTGAGTCAAATAAATTATCATTCTGAACGTGTCACGTTGACTCCATTCGCTTTTGAGAGAATTTCGAGAGGTCGTTTCTTGGCCTCTTTCTACTTTTTAATTATATCCGATCGTTTTTCTTACAGTATAGTTCTTATGAGTAGATCCGGTGTGTCCTTGCCGAAGGGTATAAGAAAAAAGACATTTTTTTTTTCAGACATTTTCAGTTCTCTTGAAATATTTTCGAACAAAGAATATTCCTTCGAAGATGTTTCAGAAAAATATGCCTTATAAAAATTTGTTATCAAACAAATATTGTAACTTGTAACAATTATACATATGTAAGGTGTTTACATAATATAGCATATTTATTATATAATATTATTTTCATTCATTATTTTAATAATAATTTTGAAAGTTTTATTATTTTTTTATATACTCAATTCTTCTATAAAGGATGTAGACATGCGCGAAATTTTGTGTTTGACTGATAAGATATTTTAATAACAAGATCGGTAATCATTTTTTAGCAACATCGAGTCTGATCTTTTGTTTACTCGAAATTAAAGAATGAACCTGTACAACCCATGTCACTGTAATAGTTGAAAACATTACATTCACCAAGCGAGAAAAAGAAGATCGATAAATGAGCCATATTAATCGTCGCGTTATCATACTAATCGCCGACATTGTGTTTTATTGAGTTAATATTATATAGAACTAAAAAAAACAATGCTTTTTTCTGAATTAAATGCTAACCAGAATCTATACGCACATTGAGTTTAAATATTTTTTTAAATTAAGACCCTTGTAATCTTTCATCCGAAGTAGTAACTGATATTTTATTCCGAATGAATAACACATTCACTGTACGATCAAAGCAAATTTTGATGATAATAATGCAATTTATATGCAAATTTACAAAGACATTTTAGTCTTACAAATTGCCGATTTGATTTGTCGGAATAAATTTTTGTACAAATATTATCAAGTGCTCAGATTTGCTTTGAAATAGAATTGTTTTTTTTTCTTTTAATTTGATTTATTCTTGTCTAAATTTCATTTATAATTCACTCTATGATTAGAAATAAAAATTTATCATGAAAAGTGAAACGTTAGATATGATACATTTATTCTCGAGTGACAGAATTTTCACTATTAATTGGCAACTGATTTTTTAATTAATTTTTTAATTTTTACTAGTCTTTTAATTATATTTTGTGTAAAATTTCATGATAGTCTGAATGAATGTCTCATTCTTATAGTTATTAAAAGATTAAATTCGCATTAACGAAGTGTAGCGAGATATAAAATGCCATAAAAAATTATTTTATAATTTTCAACGCTTGTCGAAAAAATTATTTGATTTGGACTACCTATAGATGATTAGATCTTAACAAAAATTTCCTTCTTTTATCTATATCTTCCAATGTGGGTTTACTATTGACAACAGTTACGTATTAGTGCAGCAAAAGTATAATAATCGTGAAAACTTTAAGCTGCCACAATGAAAATAATGAGCTGTTTGTTATGTTTAAAATGAAAGAGTTCACAGAGATAAAAGCAGAGAAAATCGCAAAATGAGAGAAAAGTAATTGAAAAGAATAGTGATTTTCTTTCATTTTAAGCGCGGTACAAATGTTTTAGATGTTTTATGACTCATTTTTTAAATTTTATACCTGGAAAATGAAAAAACAAAATCTAATAGCTAAACAGTGATCAATGATAAGTGTGATACTTTTAAAATATCACAAAAAGAAAACGCAATTAATAAAAATCAATTTTTGCAATGTACAATTGTCTGTAATAAATACATTAAATGCAATTAACTTTAAGCTATTTCTATACCGACTTTAATAAATAATAATTTGTAATAGTTATTTAAATATTCTATAATTTGTTCTCCGCCGCTCCATGTTAGAACAGTTGGAAATAAATTAGCGGCAAAGGCGAAACGAAAAATAAAAGGAACCGCTTTTTTATTTAAACTAGAAGATATACGATGTCAAGCGAAAAATTAGATGTATCAATGTCAAAATGACATTAAAACGCAGGGTTGGGTAAGTTAATAATTTTTTTAACTGAATAAAGTTAAAGTTAATGGCTTTACAAAATTAATAAAGTTAAGTTAAAAGTTGAAGGAATAAAAAATTAACTTGACGTAAGTTAAGTCAATATTGAATAAATTTAAGTTAAAAAAAAAGTTAATTTTGAAAAAAATTATTTTTTAGATTATAATGTCCTAATTTTTCTTAAAATGAAACTAAATAATTACAATATAGATTATTAAATAAATTAAATTTTTAATTTTTTTATTCATATATGATATAAGTCCATAAATTATATAACTTTAAAAAAAGCCAGCACTTAGAGAAGATACAAAATCAATGATTACTTTTTAATAAGTCTTAAATCACAAGAAATTGATCAATTACAATCGAATACGAGAAGAATATTTAACTATAATTGGTCAATTTCTTATGACTTAAGGCTTAAAACACCTATTGTAAATCCGGACTAAGACTTATGGTATAAGGCATAAACCAATCAGAGAGTTGCAGTGTTAGTATCTTAAGAAATTACTTAAGGTAGTCTTAAAATATGAACAGATTACGAATATAGCTCTTTATCCTTAGTCTTATTATATCTTATTATTTTTCTAAGATATTTAAAAGAAATAAAACATTTTTTAACTTAAAAAAAAAGTTAAAAAGTTAACGTTTAAAAGTAACTTAGTTAAGTTAAAATTTAATGCATTTAAAATTAGCTAAATTAAGTTAAAAGTTATTAACTTTTTAACTTTTTTTTTTAACTTTTAATATTTTAACTAGTTACTATCCAACCCTATTAAAATGAATCGTGACTGATAGAAAAGTGACTTTTAATAATCATTTTAGAACCCATTTGGATGTCATGTGTTCTGCTTGGGATTACATGACGCGCTAAGCGATAATTCCCCTATTGATTTATCTCATCAAAGAGACATCCTATATTATTATCTCTCGGGCATGTCAAAATATTTGTGTCAAGGACGCGGGGAGAGATTCGACCTGGTACTCCCAGCAGTCGGTCGATCGCAAGTTGCATCGATTCGATGTGCGAGCCACGTGCGAGCGTTACGGCGCTGTGTCTCCTTATCTCCTTTGTATCTCGATTCTCGAATGAATCCACTGGCTACCCGGGATCGTTCGAAGGGGCCATCCTTCAAGCGTATGTACGTTCACGATTGTATAACAGACGGAAGGAGGAAAAGGGAAGAAGAGAGACGGGAGGGGTTGCGATGGTCGACAAGCTTATCGTTCGTCGACCGACCGCCTGCCTGCGTTGGGTGGCAGCCAATACGGCGACTCTCGTCAGCGATATCATCGCTCCTCGGTCCTTCCATCTACGGACTTTTGCCATTGATCGTCTATTTGCCATTCGCCTATGAGAACGTTCAGTTATTAATTCCGCATTCGCTAACCATATTAATTTCCTTTCGCGCCGACTACAAAAGAATCGTACCCGCGTGATGCCCTTTATGATGTTATATCACGCTTTTTTTTTTCCTTTATTTAGTATTCCTATTTATTTAGCTAAAATTTGTTTCATTGAAACAACACATGCTTGTACGAAATGTAATTTGTTTGAATAAAAATTTTGTTGTTTCATTTGAGAAACCTCTATTGCTTGACAGAAATAACATTATTATTTGAAGTAATATCTTTCAATTAAATAATATATTATTTGATTACAATGAATACAAACAATGAAACAAATTATTTATTTGAAAATGGCAAAATATATTGATAAAGGTTGTTCCATGCAAATAATTGCTTTCTTAGAACAATCATTATATTTTTTGGCCAAAAATATAGAAACAATAGCTTATACGTTACAACAGCATTAAACGAGCAGTGCTATGTGCTATATCAATTATGTTTGTGCCGTACAGTTCGATTCAAACATTGGTTTGTCAGGATCATAACAGTCTTTATTTGAATACAATAAAATTTATTAAATTCAAAGGAAATCTTTTTCTCTGTACGCATATCGTATTTTATATTTACGTTTTCATGCTGATCAATGTTAATTAATGTATGTTGTTTCTATCGAGACGTATAACGTATTGTTATAAATTGTTATATATTATATAAGTAATGTCACAAATCCTTAATACTATATAGTATAGATGACTGTTGTTTTTATACACATTAATTTTTATATTACAATTATAAAACGATGGGGGGGGGGAGGCGTTACATACAACTTACCTTTTTAAAAAAAAGGTCAAAAAGGCAAAAGGCAAGAGCGTGTGCTTATCCAATAAAACTATTTTACGGTAAAACCTAAATATGATAAAAACCTAGATGATACATATTGAAAAAAAATAGTGTAAAAAGTACAATCCAAGTGATATTATCTTTACTAAGTGATACGATACACCTTTTTTTTATATTTTCATTGTCTTCCTATTTCAATCTCTCGTCCTAAAAAAATAATAGTAACTTTCAAAAAATAAAACACAAGTGGTATTAGCCTTATTATTTTTAATTAGTTCTAATAATGATACGTATC
>Ga0157363_1005043_pt1 | contig 12285 bp, 10 predicted proteins | sample AttsexASBM1_FD_111477 | JGI IMG/M metagenome (GOLD analysis project Ga0157363, IMG submission 111477) | Fungus gardens microbial communities from leaf cutter ant in Ribeirão Preto, State of São Paulo, Brazil - Atta sexdens ASBM1 | ecosystem: Host-associated > Fungi > Mycelium > Unclassified ...
AAAAGACAAAAGATAGAAGAACTAAAACTAGTAAAAGTGAATAGAGTAGAAGAGTGAAAAGTAGAGAAAATTCTCAACAAGAGATTGGTATAAGAATGTGTGAAATATCTTGTTGGAAAGAATTCACAGCAGAGTATAACACTTGGGAAAAAGAAGTGGATTTGGAGAATATAAAAGAAGTAGTAGTGAAGTTTGAAGAAAGGATGAGTATAAAAATAAGAAGTTAGGAAAAGTTAGAAGCAGCAGAAGAAAAAGATTTCAGAAGAGGAGAATTGTAAGAAAATAAATAGTAAAAAAATTATATAGATAAAATGATAGTGAATTCAAAGAAAAATACTTAAGAAGGTTGAAGAAAAATTGATAGAGGTAAAATGTTATAGAACGATAAAGTGTGGACAGACTTTGGTAAGGACAGATAAGATAAGATATAGAAAGTAGTTATATTATTAGTCTATGACGAGAGAGAGAAGGCACATGACTAGGAAGTCACATGACATTACGTCATAGGGCCTAGAGCAGTCTAGAGCAGTCTGGAAGGACTTAGAGTCTAGAAGAATTGGGAAGAGTCTAGAGACAGAATGACATCAAGGGACATGGGTTCCTCATGGTATATACATGGTGCACACATGGATGATGGAGATTAAGAGTATGACATTAGGGCACATGTATATGGCATGCTGGCCTTGAGGTAGATGCATGGTAGATGAGTAATGGACATGAGGATAGGGCATGGACATTAGGATAGGACGATGCACAGTCGTAGCACAGACCATGGATAGATATATAAATAGTCAGTAGAATTCTGTTGTGGTTTCCTGTTGAGTTCTCTTGTGAATACACAACTCATGTTCCCACTAGATATCCTCTCTGTGAGATTTACTGCTTGTGCTGCTATTGGGCACTGGTCTAGTGGTTGCCACAACATAAAAGTCTATTTCTTCAGAAAAGAAACCTTAAAAAGAGAGGTAATATTAGAGTTTTAAACATTGGGCTTGGTTTTTATTTGCTTTCTTTTATTTTCTAGTTTTTCTATTAAAACTTTGCTAAGGGCTGTGACATAAAGTCACTGTCACTGTCATATGACAAGAAAAATATCATAAAAGTTACTAAAACATCTTAGTTATAAGCTCTCATAGTCAACATATAAACTTTAGAATAAAGTAAATTTATATGTGTATAAACCACAGTTCTTAGTATATAAAGTAGACCAGTTTGTACTAAAACTACATTGAGTTCTCTTGTGTTAATCTTAATACAAGGTTCTTTTTTTGTCTTAAACACTTTGAGATTATAACAACTATACACTAAGTCAACCTATTAAAAGTATGACATTAAGCTCACTTCAGCCACATATATTCTATATAGCTAAGGTTTGCCTACATCAAAATATCTCTTTTATAAGTGAGAAAAATTAAATAAAAACTACATAGTTTAAGTAATAGAATTGGCTGGCATGAATCAACAAATAATTTATTTGGCAGTATAAATTGATCTGTATTTGGAACAAAAGTGAAAAGGGGCAACTTTCCAAAATAGGAAAGTAAATGTAAAAATAGAAAATACCTCTTTTGAGATCTTAAACAAGAATAGACCTGCTCAATCATATTTGGTTAACAGTCTGATGGACTGACAGATACACAACTATATAATTTTTACCAATGCTTGGACCATTAATTATATACTTGAGTGTTAGACTGAGGTGAGCTTGTGAAAACTTCATAGTGCATATTCCAATAGGTACAAAATACAGCCATTTACACACTTGAGTATCAGACTGAGTGGATATTTTCTGTATCTTTATGCTTTGCCAATTGATCATTCCTCTACTCTTGCTCAAGTCTTCACCTTAGTTGCAGGCTGAGCCAAGTCTAAAATGTGGGAAAAACTGGTCATCTGATGCTCGATTTGGAAGGTGACTTGACAGATAAATGTAAATGGCCTGGTCAAATGCTTAGACTTGGATGTGCACTCTCCTATCGAGTAGCATTGTACCAAGCTCGCCATTCTCAACGTTTCGATACCTTGACTTGCTATTCTTCGATGATCACTTTTGGGCCCGACTGGAAGCATATCATCCCAACAGATGCAACTGTACCTCCCTATTCGGTGTTTACAAAGCCGATTGAAAAATCTCCACAAGATGAACGAGAATATCGCATCATCCAGCTAGAAAATGGGTTGAAAGCCACCTTGATTCACGACATTGAGACAGATAAAGCTGCTGCAAGTCTTGATGTTGCCGTGGGTCATCTTCACGATCCTGTATGTTTCTTCCGGTATCAGGATAGATTAACTCACTGGTTCAATAGCTAGACATGCCTGGTCTTGCTCATTTCTGCGAGCATCTTTTGTTTATGGTATATCCGCGCACTCATCTGCTCGAATTTTACTGATACCCAACAGGGTACTGAGCAATTTCCTCGTGAGAACGAGTACCAAGAAGTGTGTTTTGCATCACATTCATTATCAAATCTTTGCTTATACCCTGATAGTATCTCTCAAAAAATAATGGTGGATCCAATGCATACACTTCGACTACAAATACCAATTATCATTTTACCATCACCACATCGGTTTTGGCTGATGCCCTCAAACGATTCTCCGGTTTTTTTCACTCGCCCCTCTTTTCGCCATCCTGCACTTCTCGAGAGCTGAATGCAGTTGACTCAGAGAACAAGAAGAATCATCAGACAGATGTTTGGCGCATTTTCCAGTTAAACAAGCATCTTAGTAAAGACGGTCACGTTTGGAGCAAATTCGGAACTGGTAACCGTGACAGTTTGTCAAAGGCAGCAAGAGAAGTTAAAGCGCAAATGGTGTTGGACCTGGCTCCAGAAGGTGGTCTCAATCTTGCGCTATCCAATCCTTCATCTAGAGTTCTCTCCCCTGTTCCTTCTGAGACCGATGCTGATGGTGGCATAGTTGGACGTGAGATTCGCCGACGACTGATAGAATGGTGGACTGAGGAGTATTGTGCCAGTCGTATGAACCTTTGTATTATTGGAAAAGGTATGCTAATGTCCGCTAAATTATTTTAATCTGAAACCTTTTCGTCAGAATCGTTGGACGAGTTATCGAATCTGAGTTCAAAACTATTTTCTCTTGTGCCAAACCGCGGAAAGGATCCATTACCGATGATCGATGACCATCCTTTTGGATGTGATGAAAAAGGGGTACGTGCGAAAAATGTTGTGAATCATATTAATCAATGAAGAACAGACATTAGTTTCGGTGCAAACTATCATGGATTTTCATGCGCTCGAGATATATTTTCCGTTGGAATATCAACCTCCCTTCTGGCGCTATAAGCCAGCCAACTTTATCTCCCATTTAGTTGGTCACGAGGGTCCAGGATCATTGCATTCTTACCTGAAAGACAAAGGCTGGATAAGTTCACTCTCCTCTGGAGAGCAGAACTTGGCCCGAGCATTCGCCGCGTTCAAAATTACTATATACTTGACAGAAGAAGGATTTAGTGCGTTTAAACCCTGATCGCCAGGCCATACTGTTGAATATCTTTTGATTGTAGGAAATTATCGATCGGTAATCTTGGCTGCGTTCAAGTATCTTTCACTGCTTAGGACTGCCAAATTTGAGGCTTACCATCAGAAGGAGATAGCCACACTCTCATCTGTACGATTCCAATTCGCTGAAAAACGACGTCCCGATAACTATGCTACTTGGATTGCGGAACATATGAGTTGGCCTGTCCCTCCTGAGCGGCTGCTCAGTGGCCCACAACTGACCTGGGAATGGGGTGCTTATGAGGGAAGTGGGCATGAAGAAGCAACTATCCGTCGATACTTGAACTCATTTCGGATATCAGAAAGTCGTACTGTTCTCATGGCCAAGGAAGATGAACATAACAAGATTCGACCAGGTTTGCAATGGGTAAAAGAACCTTGGTATGATACAGACTACAATGTGACTCGTTTTGAGGAGAGCTTCATTGATCAGGTCGATTTGAGTTGCGACCGGCAATCCTAATCATGACACTGATTTTGTGATTAGGCAGAAGCAGCGAATGATATTCCGGAACTATTCTTGCCAGGACCTAATGCGTTCATACCCTCAAATCTCGATGTCGAGAAGCGTGAGGTAACCAAGGTACTTCTAACAGTATGAAAGCGTAACTTGGTCACAGCTCATTCACTTCCAGTCGTCAGAACGCCCCTACATGATCCGCCAAAGTCCCTTGACTACTCTATGGCACAAAAAAGACGATAGGTTTTGGATTCCAAAAGCATACGTTATGACTGATATCCGAAGGTGAGCGCCGATAGAACTGTAGAATTACATTTTCTTTTCTTGGAACTTTGTAGTCCAGCAAGCTATGTCACTCCTCGGGCAGCAGCACTTACCAGGTATCTGATTTCGTTTAATCATATGAGACATTCTCTAAGTTTTCATCTAGGCTCTATACTGATCTCGTTAATGATGCATTGACCGAGTTTGCGTATGATGCGGACCTTGCTGGTTTGTCTTATCATTTCAGTGATACAACCACCGGGTTATACGTCTTTGCGGGAGGGTATAATGACAATTTAGCCACGCTCATTCGGGTCGTCATGCAGAAAGCGCGGGAACTTGAAGCTAAGCCCGATCGTCTGGCGGTAATGAAAGAGCAGGTCGTTACATACCGAGTCAACGAGTAATTCGACAGCCTTACTTACCTTCATCCCAGGTTGCAAGGGAATGGCGCAACTTTTTCCTCGGACAATCATACTCGATATCTGACTACTTTGGACGTTACCTACTGTCCGAAAGACAATGGACCACTGAAGAACAATTGAAAGAACTTCCATGTGTGTATCTCATTCTGCTCCCGTAAAGGAGCTAGCTAATTTGTTTTAGCTATAACAGCAGAGGAGATCGATTTGCACGCCAGGAAGTTATTCTTGGATGTTCATCTGCGGATGCTGGTTACTGGGAATGTTCACAAGGATGTATGTCCCCTTTCAGCTGAATTTAACAACACTTCACCGGCCTTTTGCAGGAAGCACTCAGAATTGCAGATATAGTCGAAGATGGCCTCCAACCTACCAGCTTGCCCCAAACGCAATTAAACGAACGAGCCTTAATTCTTCCTACAGGTGTGTGGTGTCCTCAAGTGCATAAAAATTTCTTAACATCCGTCAGCTTCTAATTACATCTGGTCCTTTCCGTTGCCGAATCAAAATCAGGCCAACTCTGCCCTAACATACTATCTCCATTATGGGTCAATCATTGATCGACGTCTTCGCGTTGTTGCAGCATTACTGACCCAAATTTTGGCTGAACCTGCCTTCAATGTCCTTCGTACTCAAGAACAGTTGGGCTATGTTGTCTCCGCTAACACATGGAGTCTTTCGGGATCCAGTGAACGAGGCCTACGGATTGTAGTTCAGAGCGAGAAAACTCCAGGTTATCTGGAGCAGAAAGTAGAGGCATTCCTTGAAGAAATGAGGTCAAAATTAGAAGAAATGGCTGTAGTAGAACTGGATGAGCACAAAACAAGTCTCAGGAAGAAATGGTTAGAGGTCGCCAAAAACCTTTCCGAAGAATCGTCACATTTTCAAACTCATGTTACTTCTGGCCACTGGGATTTCTTGAGAAGTATGATCCCGTTTAGCGGGAAATGGTTCAATCTCACGAGTTGATAGGACACGAGGACGCCGAGCTTTTACTTTCCATTCAAAAAGCCGATATTCTTCGACTGTTCCAAACCCACATTGACCCACAATCCCCTACACGTGCCAAACTATCTGTTCACATCATTGCTCAGAAGCCTCGTATCAAAAAAGTGAGTGAGGCAGCATCGCGGGCGTTCCAACAGAAGCTTCGCTTAGCAGGCTTCAAATGTATTGAAGTCGATGAGAGGGAGCTGTTCTCAGATGGACCACCAACGCTTACCGATTTCACACAATTCTGGACGACTGAACTGGCAGGGCGGGAAGATGCGGCGACCCTGCTGGCTGAAATCAACCCGTGCATGGTAGAGCATCCAATAGAAGGGGAAGATGTAAACCCCATACTTCCCAAGGCAACATACATAAAGGACGTGCACATATTCAAACAAAACTTGAGCCCTTCTGTTGACCCTGGCCCCATGACCCAGTGGGGTGACCTCCCTACTTCGAAATTCTGAACGAATTCGCCTAGATCTACCATAATTTCACTCTTGTAGATAGGTGATCTAGAATGAATCAAGACCAGTTCAACTACTAGTAGAGTGGTAGAGATCACTGGCTTGACAGCGATTCGAAGCGCAACACGGCGATTAAACTAATAGAAATCACTGTCTCATTGGAACATACTAGCGATACGAATGGTGTGAACACATCAGTTCATGCCTGGAATGAGGTCCATTGATTCACTTCCTGCGAATGGCCTCCGTAACTAGTTTACCTCTTGCGGGGTTCGATGGTCCATTATTCTTGGCTCGACGAAAGAGGAGAACATGAGGTTCAGGCGCTGAACTGGTATCAATGAGGAATATAATGGTTTCGGCTCCTTTATACCTACCGTGAACTTCATAATGCTCCCAGCCAAGGCTTTGAGTAATACCAATCCCCCGCCATTCATGTTCCTCCAATAACCGTAGTGTTCCCGAGTCGCTGCAGAAGTATTGCTTTGGGACTATTTTGAGGAGTGATTTGGGTAAAATTACATGGCGATATTCGTAGTTTTCATCGGAATAGCGGTCAGAGTAGTGAATCCTGTCAAAAAGTGCTGTTAGTGGACAAGAGGAATCAGTCTGATTTCCTTTTTTTACTTCTCGATATACTCCTCCAGTTTTCGTGCCACTTCTTTCTGTGAAACAAGCTGTTGGGCTGCGTGAGATGAAGCCATAATTGTACTATGGAGGTAATGTTTAGTCGATATAATGTTCTGGTCAAGGTATGATAATATATATATCGTTTATCACGTGGATCCCTCAATCAGCTGTGGATGGTATCACTGACCGAAAAGTCGACAATGTTTGAAGGTACCTATATGCATATACAACTCAAGATCAACATTCACATAATGCAGCTGTTGACTTTGTCTTAATTGATGGGCCTTTGTCATAGAGCTATCACTATCAGTTTTGACAGAGTAGACAATATCATGGCCTACTACAATCACCTTTAATATGAGAGAAAAATTTGTAATAGAAGGGTCTTTCAGGATGTTAGAAGTTGCTAAATGAAGTTTTGGTCAAGTCCTCTAATGAAGTTCATTATTAGCTTTTGGTCCTGGTCTAAACATATTTAAAATTAATACTTGTGCTTAGTTGCATCTATTCTCAATTTTATATTTGTGAACAATTGAGAATTATCTCCAAAAATATAAACAGGTAAATATTGTTACAATCTCAAGACCTTAGAGTGGGTCAAGAAAAGAAACCTTGTATAGGGTTTACACAAGACAACTTGATAGAGAACTTGGTACAGGATTATCTACCTTATATACTAAAAGCCCATGGTCTATGCCCTACTATTTTAGCCTACCTTAAATGGCCATGTGTTAAACATGCTGTATGACATCATCCTTCCAGAACCTTCTACACTCTTTCATTGTGACATGTGATTATGTGACTGTGACTGATGCATGACAGCATGACTGTAACATCACACATAACCCTAATCCTAAGTTCCAAAATAGAAAATAGTAGAAAAAGAAAATAGAAAGAAATAAAAATGAGAGAGACAATGAAAATAAGTGAAGTCCATTGCTTTCAGCTCTGACATGATTATATAACCATAACTTAAGACTGTATTATATAATATGTGATAGTTACATATGAAAATAAATAGAATCTTAACTCTGATATTACAACTACTCCACTATGTTATGTTGACTTATATATCTCATCTCTCTCTATACTACTACTACCAACTTCTATACTCACTTACCTATCACCATTTTATTATATAAGAGTAAAGAAGAGGAGCCAGTACTGATGTTATAACTTAAGACTTAGAGTTAATATATACACTTGGCTAATAGTCTATATTATACTAAACTTAGCCTACTCTAAAGTACATGTATACTATATGCTATTGATATATGATATAACATCATTGTTCTGAAATCTTCTATATCCTTTTGTAACACATGATCATGTGACTGTAACTTGTGACAGGTATGTGACACCATATCATGTCATATAACAGTTTGTAACAATCACATGTAGCATTATGTAAATCCTGACTCTAAGTTCCAAATAAGAAAATAAAATAAATAAAAAATAGAAAAGCAAAAAAAAGTCAAAATAAATAAAGTCTATTATCTTTGATTCTGATAGCTAATCTCACTTTCTAATTCATAGTATAAACTTGTTAAAATCTCTGTAAATGCTAGTGGGCCCTTAACTAGCCTTATATTATATACTATCCAACATCTATATATTTCACTCTTCTAGTATAGACCACACTCTATCCTAATCACCTATCAATCCAAGAACTAGACTCTGCACTCCTTATTAATCTTATAAAGTTCTAAATAATATCTTTTATAGTGCCTGACTGTTAGAGTTGTGAATAATGGACTGGACTCTATTATATTTTCCTTTTGGTTTTATTTTTTTTTCTTATTTTTCTTTATTTTATTTTGGACTTAGGTAAAAGAAGTGGTATGATATCACATGTAATAGTCATACATGTCACAAATGTGACAGAGATGTGACACTTGTCACAGTCACAGTCACACCATCATGTGACATAAAGAAGGTCATAGAAGGTTCTGGAATAGATAATATCATATAGCATAGCAATAACATGTTGGTCTTATAGAAAGTATATGTATATTAGGATAGGTTAGTTGTAATGTGTGTACAGACCACAGTCTATAGTATATAAAGTAGACTAGTCTGTACTTAGGACTTTATTGAGTTCTTTTGTCTTTACTCAAGGACTTAAGTCATAATACCAACAATCTAGAGTATGCATAGCAATAGATTATTATTAGTTCTCTAGTTCTGTATTTAAGAATGTTGTTTACCATATATCATTTTTTTAGTCTGATTATCAGCTTAGAATTGTACTGTACTCATACTAAAACCCATTCACATTCTTATTCAACAAATACAACTATGTAACAAAGTCAGCTAGACACAACAATTATCTGTTAAAGCTAAGATTGCCCTTATTTATGTAAGCTCTTCACTGGCTTCTTATCTGATCCAATCTGTCTTCCATGTTATTTGTGGATAATTCTAGTAAGTATAAATTACTTTTAACAGTATAATCAGACTACATAGCCACTATTGCAATCCAACTCTTCCAGACAAACCCAATTTCTGACCTGACAACAGAATAGTATTCTCTTGCCATAACTTCATTTTTCTCTCTGGACTTTTATCTGTGTATGGGCTGAGTGAACAATTCACTTATATGACTATTCTACTCTAAGCAACTAATAGGGCCAACCCCAACCCTTTGGTCTCCCAAAAAGATTCCAAAAAGTGTACCAAATACTTCAGAAGCTGTTTTGGCTGATAACAATCTCAACTGGGTTGATACACCAGAAGTAAAAGACTTTTTGCCACTTCCAGAAAATGTAACATTCCAACAACCCTCTCAATTGATAGACCTTTTAGCTGAGATTATCTCAAAACTTGCAGCCAACTTAACTTCAACAATGAACTCTACTTCACTTATAGCAAGGACCTAGATGCTGAATATCTTTGATAGCACAGATCTGGAAAAGCTCAACAGTTTCTTTTTTTAATACCAACTTCATTTTTACACAAACTTGGAACAGTTCAGCATAAATGCTATGAAGGTCAATTTTACAATAACTTATCTAATGGGAGTTATGTAAAGCTGGTTCAAGATTTGGTTGAACTAGAAAAAGCAAGAAATATACCAAGACTAGTTTTAGAACTGGATATTATTCATAGAAGAATTGCATCAAAACTTTGGATCATCCAACCTCATTGGAGATACAGTTATAGTATTTGACAGCTTGTAAATGAAGACTGGTGATAAAATCACTACATACAATATTGACTTCATGGAGTATTTGTTTTAACTAGGATGGAAAGATAATATGCTGTACCACTGATATTACCAAAGACTTCCAGACTGGATCTAGAATCCCATATGTATGTAGAAAGAAGATAAATCCATCTTCTTCCAATCAATATACTCCTTAGCCATAACTATTGACAACTGGCATTAGGAAAGAAAGATAGAATATAACTATACCCAAATTTTCATATTCACCTCTCCAACTCAAATACCTGTCCTTCTAACAAAAACAAACCTGAGTAGAAGACCCACAAATTTTCAGAGCAACAACTTTGAGAAGCTAAAAAGTGATAGAAAACTAACATTCAAAGAGTGGAAGAAGTACTTTGACAACAATTTATATTTGTACTATAGTAAAAGAAGCCACCAAAGTTGAAGCATGTCTACATCACTCTTCTGGCAATACCAGGCTTCAAACTAAATGCACAGAGGCTATCCCCTCTATTCCAGAAACTACTCTGACTATACAGTCAGAAAACTATAAAGTAGCACAACTTCTGCACAGATTGTAGGCCACAGTGATCTCATCTGTACAAAGAGCCTGATCTATCTTAACACTGTTACTCTTTTCAATCTGAACTCACTTACCCTGATACTCATGTTATTACTGGTCTACAAAACATTCTGACTACTCCAACAACTCCCATGGAGCTAAAACTGTTTGATATATCTTCAAACAGCAATATTTCCAAAATAGCCTCTCTACTCATCACATTTCCATCCAGTCACTAGATGATTTTAAATATATATATAACCCCTTGACTTCTCTTGTTTCTTGATACTCAGATATAACTGGCTCATCCAACATAACTTGTCAATCAACTGGACTATGAAATCTATCACTTTTCAACCAAAGTTAAGAAGAAAAAGCTATCACCCAGAAAAAAATCTAATATCTGAACCACTGCAAGAAAACCTACTCATGTCTGACCTACTTAAACTTTCCAGCCTGGAGTACAGAACATTTTCTTTCCAACCTCATATTGCTATTATTGGTGCTCAATTATACATCTGAGCAACATAAATGATAGGCTCCACAACTTTCCATCTCATACTCTATTCTATTGATCTCACCAGAAAAGCAACAAGGATTACTAATGACCCAGTTGATTTATCCACTATTCTACCTGAGTACCATGAGTTTGCAGATATATTTAGCAAAGCTAAAGTAAAAAATTTAGCCTCCCACTGCTCTTATGACTTGCAAATCAAACTAGAAAATGAAAAAAGCCATCTATTGGAACCATCTATTTGCTCTCAGTAGCAGAACAAGAAGCACTTAAAGAGTTCATCTATGAAAACCTAAATACTGGATTCATATAACCAATATCTTCTTCTTATAGGATACTAGTACTATTTGTCAAAAAGAAAGATAGTTCTCTCTGCCTATGTGTCAATTTCTGAGGACTCAATTGCATCACACAAAAGGATAAGTATCCACTTTCTCTGATATCTAACCTTTTGAACTCTCTCTAGATGACATGCATCTATACAAAGATTAATCTCTGGTATGCATATCACTTGATGTGGGTTATAGAAGGTGATGAATGGAAGATGGCTTTCTAAACTTGGTATAGATCTTTCAAATAAGTGGTAATACCTTTCAGTCTAACCAATGCCCTAGCAGCCTTTTAACAGTTCATAAATAACATCTTCTTGGATTTTCTCAACATCTGCATAATTGTATACCTTGACAATATCCTGATCTATTCAGACAACATGTTCCAATATTGAGAACATATGAAAGAAGTATTATACCAACTCTGTAAGACTGGACTGTATGTGAAAGCTGAGAAGTGTGAATTCCACTCCAACTCTGTCCAACTCTGTAGAGTATCTAGAATATATCCTATCTCTGTCTAAATTGACCATATCCTCCAATAAAATCAATATAATTCAGAATTGGCCTAAACTAAAGAAAGTCAAGAATGTACAAGCTTTTTTAGGTTTTGCAAATTTCTATCATCAATTCATTTATAATTATTCAGATATAGCTGCCCTGCTAATCTAGTTAACATAGAAAAATATCCTTTGAAACTTCAATCCCCAGTGTTACAAAGTTTTTAACACTCTGTCATATGCAAGTCCACCCATCTGGAAATTACATCACTACAGTGATATCATCTCTAAATTATACAAGCCTGTCTTCCATGACAGCCATTCTTCTCGCAACATGTCTTATGGTGGTGCTGCAACCCTCTGGGTATTCCGTCTTCCATGGCAGAGATACTCCTATTCAACTCGGTCTTCCATGACAGAGTTATCCCTGTCAGTGTCTCAACACTGAAAC
>Ga0157363_1005045_pt1 | contig 12279 bp, 7 predicted proteins | sample AttsexASBM1_FD_111477 | JGI IMG/M metagenome (GOLD analysis project Ga0157363, IMG submission 111477) | Fungus gardens microbial communities from leaf cutter ant in Ribeirão Preto, State of São Paulo, Brazil - Atta sexdens ASBM1 | ecosystem: Host-associated > Fungi > Mycelium > Unclassified ...
GAAAAAACAGGAACATAAAAAAGAATATACATATTTTTACTCCTCTATAATCGATTATTAATTATTACGCCAAAATTGCATTTCAAAATTAATAGTACAAAATTTTAATAATTCAATCATTCAAATTTATTTTCTGCAAAACTTTGTTCTTTGAGTTATGCCGTTGTTTTTAAATGAACGATATATACATATATATATATATACTGTTTCTTTTTCTCATCTTTGTTCGTAATTCGAAAGTAAAATCTATTTAAATATTGCAAAGATTATCGAAAGTAACTCTTATTTAGTCTCATATACTCGTTTTTTTTAGCACAGAGACAAAAGCAAGATATTGTTAACAAGTTGGTTCGCCACCCGCACGCGTGCCCGCATTACAGAAAGTAGACTTTTGATATTTTCTAATCTGTAACACCTTTCTCGAGGCGTGTGCCACTCGAAGAAAAAGGGGATTTCCGCTTTGCGGCATGGTACCGTGTGGATCCCATCGCTTTGTTGCCCGAGCCAATTTGGGTATTGAACTGCGATCGAAAAAGGGGTTCGAGACTACGTGCCTCTTCGACCTCCTACCCCTTTCACCTCCCTCTTTTACGATTCTCTTCTCGCGTTCGTACATATAAATCTACCTCGATAGCATTGTCGGCGGTATTGAGCCATCAAAATATTAAGGGTAGTGGCGCGTTCGTCACTTACAGGTGCACTAGGTTTTGTAGACGCGGTCTTTTATTGTGTCGTCGTGTTTCTCCACGTCGGAGAAAAGGGGTACGATGCCGACGGATTTCCCCATTGATCGTCCCTCGTTACTTTGCCGATCGATTCACATTGCGTGATTTTCTCGCGGTGCATAATGGGCGACGACGAGTATTTATAGGATCTCGAAGTTCCATTCATATAATCAATGTCGAAGGCAATGTTAATCTTACTAGTTAGAGAAACTAAGTCACGGACTTCGCTTTAGAATATGATTTGAAACTTAATCATACAAATGTACACAGTTAAATTTATAATGTCAAATTATATTCAATTTGTATTTTTTTTAATCTACAAGTCGCCACTACTTCTATTCAATATGTCATTAATTTAACTAAAACAGTGGAATTAAACAATTTAATTCAAGAAAATGTAATAAATTTGAATTAAATTTTGTTTATTATTTATGTTAATATAGGGATTTTGTTTTCTTTAAAAGTAACCACAGATGCACTGTTAGAAATTCTTCCTTTACATGTAAATGTAATTATGAACAAAATTAAAAGTAATGAATGATTCAACTGAAAATTAAGTTACAGTAGTTATTTAAATATAATGAACATTGAATGTACATTGAATTTCATAAAATTTCATGAAAAATACATTAAATTTCATGTGTACACAAATATACTTTTCAGTTGTAAATTACATTAAATTTAATGTAATGTTATGAAATTAAATTCACATTATGTGTAACTTAAAAGTACATTAAATTTCAATGCAATTTTTAACAATGTATGAGTTGATCAACATTGTGATTATACATGGAAGTTAAAAATAACAAAATCTTTCACTCAAGAGATTAGGTTGCTATTGTTTCTTTAATGTCTTAATAGTGTAACATTAGAATTTTGCAATGAATGATAATATAATTCGGATCAAATATTTTCTGTAAACGAAGATTAATTTTCGAATATGTCATTATTATCAATTTCTGTCGTATTTAAACTTGTAGTACGGAATAAATCGTATTTCATGCTCCGACAGTAGGTGAAAAAATAAGTTAAAACTTTGGATTTTGCAATGTAACCGTGCACACACCGTGTCGACGGTGTATTTATAGCTCGATATATATCAGCGCATACGCGACTTGATGTGATTAAGAAAAATTGCATCTGGACACGTTGCATGGTTAATATGTCGAGCGCGAAACAATGTATGTATCGAGAGTAATACGTCTTGCGAAAATTTATCGAGGGCCGAGGGATTATCGACAGGTGCGCTAGGCTCTCTTTTCTCTCTTTTGATCTGAGAAAGGGTTCGAAATGCGGCCCGTTTAGCAGGCCCATTGATCGTACGCCGTGTTTATCGATCGATTTACGTAACTTTTCTCCTGTTGTACCCTCTCTTTGCAACTCTTCCGGTCGCTTGATTGAAAGGCTCAATAATACGTTCTTAATAACTCGGTTTACGATCACGCCACACCGAACTTGACGTTAATGCTTCTTAAAATCATTCTCGAAGAAAGTAGTCGTTTCAGCATTGAGCTATTACATTCAATTGATTTACATAACGGTTACGTGCAAATAAATATTACAAGTCTTTCGAAGAAATGTAGGTATCGTAAATTTAAATTTGTTATGCTATAATAAACGGTAATTATAAAGTCACAGTTCTCTTTTATTAAAAAGATAAATAATTCAGATTGTGTGTTACGCGCAGAAGTGAAAACACGTGTTTGTTTCCTCAAGTTAACGCACCTGCACTACTAGACTCTGTTATTCTCGAGTAGAAGACCTGAAATCCAAAATTTTGCTATCGGCGATTTTTAAGCCGCGTTTCCCCGGTCATGCGGTCACCCGCTCACCTGGTCGTCGATGACACGACAGAAAAACACCCCATCGCCTATGGTGGTGGGGGCAGATCTCGGAGGGCCCGAGTATCCACTGGACCCCCATGAGTTCCCATGACCTCGGCCGACCCCGAAGATCGAAAGAGGGAGGAGAGTGCACTACGTGGCTCTGACCTCGGTCAGAGGTCACGCATATGTTTCGTAGCCGTTGTCGCGACTTCCTGCATTTTTGAGAAATTTTCCCAAAACCTTTGATTCCTCAACTCGTCCTGTCCAGTCGCGAGACCACATCGGGCTTTGAGTTTATACGAGATGGACTCTACAACTTCCCCCCCCCCCCATATATCGCACATTGATAGGTAAACAATGCTGTTCTCTTCTTTCACTGCTCTCTCTCTCTCTCTCTCTCTCTCCTATAATTTCCTCTTCTTCCAATAACGCAATGTCTTGGGAAAATAACGTGTCGATATCTTTGGCTAAATTTCAAAAGCCATAAAATGGTCTTGATTGGCTTAAATGGACGTGACATTTTTTGACAGATACAGTCAGTTTTCTTTTCATCTTATTTGATCGTTGAATTATATTAATTAAACGAGAGCTTTTACCTTTTCAACGCAAGTACTTTTGTAATTTGAACAGCATTATTGAAATTACTTTTTACACTAACATGTACGTACAAAATATTTCTAATATAAAATACAAAGGCACTTCTGTAATTTAATATTTTACGTCCAGAAATAATTTCCTATTTCTACGTGTCTCATAGTGGAGGATATCTCATCATATAAAGAAAAAAAAAAGCAAATACTGATATTAAGGGTGAAACGAAAAGAATTTCCGTTGCTTGAAACTTATACTACAGAAAAGTCCTTCGTTTTTGGAGAAGTCCGTTAATCAATGTTGGGTCACAAAGAAGAAAAATGTTCCTTTTATGAAAGAATTGGATGAAAAAATAGAAATAAGGTCTGGTTATAACAGAGAAATACATTTAGGTAGCGTAATAAAATTCAAAAATGTCACGAATACATACGTGGAGCCAAGCCTTTCCTTACGGGACTCTCTATCTCGTTGTTTACTTCACCAGTTTTCGTTTTAGATTTTTCTTTCGGTATTCAAATTTTTTGCATTAATTTTTTCATCGATATTCGCAAAAAATGTCGGTCGTGAGATCACAAAGTGACATGAAATCTCGTGATTCACACAGAACACTTCCAACTGTTTCTTCTTATGTTGCAAATCATATTTAGAATTTGTCGACCAAAAAAAAAAGAGAAATGGAGTTGAATAGACGGTTATTACGTATTTCGTTTAACAATACGAGAAACGAAGGTTGTCTGCTAATATTAATAGGCTAATAAAATATCGTTTTTGCTGCTTCATGAAAAAAAAAACTAGTTCGTAGTTTCAACTAATACTAAAATCTTAGTTTCTATACCTGAGAAACTTAGAAAAGAATAAAACGGAAATGACGAATTTTGACATGTTTATGTATATGCAAAATCAAGCAAACAAACGTAAGTTATAAGTTATAACATATGTAGAAAAGTTATGTAATTTATAACGATGCGAGAAAACAAATATAATTAAAGCTAGTGTAGTTATATTCGAGAATAATGAAGTAAATTCGTATGCATTGCAAAAAAAACTGTAATTTTATACGAATGATCCGTGCATTTTTATTTATTTAATTTTTCTTCTTTTAACATACACATTCATGATTTCGAATCTTTTTGAAAGTTTTCTCTAAAAAAAATAAATTATTCATTCCTATCTACCACCCAAGTAAAAACATATTATTCAATTCAAATTTGACTGATGTAACGTGACTCTGAATTCGAACCTTATTAAATATCTCATTCTTTTTTTACGTCAATCTCTCCCTCTCTCTCTCTCTCTCTCTCTCCTTCTTCTGCTTATGCGTATTCTACTCTTTAGTAAGATCGATAGGACCGTATCTCACAAAATTTCAGAATAAGATCAACTAGACAGTGATACCAATATTATTCGAAATCAACTCGAATCTGCACGTTGTGCCTTTCTACATTCATCATAAAGGAACTATCGGTTGTCAAAAATATTCGGAAAGAGCTCGGTCTCGACTACGCTTTGACACCCGTCTCTAATTCGTCCGGCTATAGGATTTGTGCGGGAGCCAAGGTGGGACGAGAAAAAACATACCAAGTTGGCCCAACCGAGTAGACACTGGCGTTGTTGTCACGTGTTATATGTGACAGAAATATCAAGCCGTGACCGCGTCTTATATGAACGAACGACCGAAAATTCTTCATATTACAAGAAACACGAGAGACTCTTTTCAATTTCTCTTTTCCATGTATACGAAATTCAATTTCGTCACGATCTACACATCATTTGATCATTTTCAACTATTGTAAAGGCACGTGACAATGTAATAATTAAATTCTATTTTGAGAAAATTATCTTACATTTTGAAATTGTGAGAAAGTTATACGATTAATGATTTTATATTCGCACTCAAAAATCTTATTCAAATTACAGTTGCTTACGTCTAATTATTATTTTATTAAAGCGAATGTTTGACAATTAACATATGCGAATGGAAGTACTTTGCATACGTGGTATATTTTTCATATACGAAAAAGTCGTTTCAACGTTCACATTGTCACGTCAGAATCCCACGGGATGTTACCTCTGGTTAGAAAAATCGAAAATTAAATCTCTTAGATACACATACAGTGTAACGAAGTCGCGATGAATTCGGCATAAGGAAGCTACCGATTTTCCGCGACCATCATTAATCTCTGCACTTAAGTGAGAAAAATATTTGCATATCGGGTTACGTCGAGCGCCACCAGGCCGAGAGAGCTGGCTTGATCGAGCATCCCTTCGGGACAGAACGGGACGAAAAATCGGCAGAGAGTGAAAGAGCGGAAGATCAGCGTGAGGAGTAAGAAGAGTAGAAAATCGTCTTGCAGTTTCGCGCGAAGGTTCTACGTTGATCATTGTCATTCAAACGATTTGTAAGCACGGTTAAAATTAGGGCGGCCTAGTAAAACCCCTCCTCGAGGTCTTCGTGTGCCTCCCTTCTCTCGCAACCCCCATGACGAGATGAGACAAGCGGTCGTAGCTACCGGGGTGTCCACCGTACTTAAACAAGACGGGGAGGCACCGATACGAGGCGAGAGAAAAAGGAAGGGAAAAAAATGCAGCGGGGAGAGAGGAGCGAGAGGGAGATGAATGTCGCGCCAGTAAGACTCCGGACCATATGCAGATCCGAGGCACAGATGCGGCGCGTAACGTGCGTGCGAGAATCATTCCGGACCGGTTTTTTTGCTGGACCCGTGATCTGAACTGAACGCGGGCTTGACCCCCGTTCGACGAACGTCCGAAACGGAAAAAAAAAAAAAAAGAAACGGCGCCGTTAGTCGGATCTCCCCCTTTTAATAAGGGTGACGCGGTGACCGATCGCCGTCATTAAGCTCGATCGATCGTTGGCAACTTGATAATCTCGTATCGACACATCCTGCGGTATGTAACACAATATCTCGTTATTATACGACTTTTCGCGCGCAATTTCGAGCGCAATCTCGGATTCGGATTGATCCACAGGCAACGAATAGCGATTTCCTCGCGACATGTGTCGCAATGAGAGACAGAGAAACGGAGGGCGAGCCTCTATCGTTAAGCGTTACATCGATACATCACGTTTGATCGTATTGGCAATTTCTCACGCACGAACGCTGCACTTGGCGAAAAAAAAAAAGCGGCAGGCAGTAGGAAAAAAAAACAAGTACAATACCGCGGAGCTGGACTAGACCCGACGACGTGTCCATCTCTCTCATTTATATCCTGCAGATCGTTATTGTTATTATTGTCGTTATTGCAGGCAATCGTATAGACTCGTGACGAGGTTCCACGACACGTTCAGGATCGGCGACGGGGACAATCCGCGCGCTGATCGGTTACGGTTCTCTCGAAGACACAAAACGGCCGCGATCCACGCTCCGTTGCTTTTCGGTAGATTGGAAGTGAGGCCAGGCGACGGAATGGTCTATGCCGTGCTGTTTCGCGCCACGCTTGGTCGCTCCTAATCATAATGAAACGTGCCAAGGCGCCTACTTACGCGGACACCTTAAAAGCGATTTCTATCTGCGCGCCTGTCGGCACCGCCCGTGTTTCGCCCTCTTTTCCCCGGTTTTTTTTATCTTTTTTTTTAGATCTTTTCTTACCGTTTGTAGCTCATCCGCGATAAGATATCACACCGCGATAACTCGGTATACAAATGATTTTAGGGATTTAAATTGTTCAAAGAAACGGTGGACAGTCTTTCTATTTCTGTCTTTGATTATCGCGTAGCCTCGAGGGAGATTTTTACTTCTTTTTCCTTGTATACAACGCCAGATGATAAATCGCGAAAATTTTAGCAGTTATTTCCACACTGCTCATTAGTAACCATACAGTAAAAAATAGTAAAAATGATTACAATTTTATATCTATAACGAGAATCAGAAAAAATATTTAATATAATATTTTTGAATATTTTTCTGTGAAATAAATATAATTTAAATATTAAAATTTTTCACGAGATTCAACTATTTTATTTGAGTATATAAAAGTGAGATTGTAGATATTTATCGACATATCGAAAATTATATAAGAAATTGTATTCGTAAGAAATTGTATGCTGAATTTGTATATGCTATTAGATTTTACACACAAGACACAATGGCTTAATGTTTATTATGTGTGTAGTATGTATACAGAAAAGAATCAAAGATATTACGCAACGATAAGTCTGAATAATGAAGTCTCTTCGCACGTTGTGCATTTTGATCGAAGGACACACGGCGTCCTCAAAAAGCGAGAGGTGTCCTAGCGCGAAATGCTTCAGAAACGCGGACATATGGCAGCCGTGAACCGAAGCGTACGATTTCTTTCCGCTTGACTCGCATGCAGGGGCTCGTTTCCGAAAAATTGCCTTTTTTTACCTGTTTTTCTCTCACTCTACCCTTCGGATTTTGTTCCCTTTACATTTACGTCTCGCGATACATCATTCATTCGCGATAACCAGAATAACCAGATAATTATCATCGCGAATCGGGAAAGTCCCTTGTTTTCTGTCACGGTTTGCTTTGTGGTGGCAAAAGTTGCGCAGTCTTCGCTTAAATTGAGATTTCACGCCGCGCCGCGATCAGTTCTATAAGCGATATTCTACGGCAATTCCGTGAACATTTCACAATATTGCGCATACAAACTGGGTTATCCATTTTATTGAAAAGATACTTTAATTTCTCTTTAACAAAGCAATCGCGAAATTCTTATTCGTTCGAATGTCTAATATTGTTTTAATCTTTCAGCAAATAAGTAGGGTATTCAGAGAACATCCCGAAAACTTTTACTTTTATAGTTACACATTTTTTAATAATATGTATAAAGTATTAAATTTGCACTAATTATATCCTTATGAAATAGGAGAATGTAAAAATAATGAACTTTTACTTTTTTACAATACTTTTTATCTTCTTTTTTCAGAACAAGATTTTGCGATCACCTACTAATTAAATAACTAAAGGTTACTTAATTATTTATTGACCAAAAGACGTAATCATTTCGCACTGAATATATACATATATATATATATATGTATATGTGTAATAATAATTGTGCGAAAGAGATCACAGCATAGCAAAAATTAGACTTAAAAAAAATTATTGATCATATTTTCAGAATAAATTTTTTTCCTGAAATACGAGAATATTAAAGTCACTTGAATTCTTGAATCGATTTGTTGAAATAAGAAGCACGTATTTTTAATTAACGAATTAAAAGAACGTACCTTAATCATAATTTTCTATACCGTCATTTGGAACATACTCTTATTATCTTTACATAATTATTTGCATTACGATTATTGTTCACGTCATTTATATGAAGCGACTATTAAAGGAAAAAAATTAAAACCATAATGAATTGTGATTGATCCGACATTTAAATATCCAATGACAAACAGGGTGGTTCATATATGCCCGCACCCTCTGCTTCCGACATATTCCCATTTTCGTCTCCCCTTATTAGAATCCGCCGCTCCATTCCACGTTCTTTTTTTAGAGCCGTGTCAATACAACCCGACTGTTCATAAGTGTCGGCACGCGGAAAAAAAAGTAGAAGTTAACGCGACAGAGGGTGGAAAAAGAGGCTTGAGAAGTAAAGTTTGGTTTCGAAAAAAAAGGGGCAGGTGACATCAACAACGGGTGGTTAGAATATGTCGCAAAAAAGTCGGTCAACCGCAGACTGAGATCGACTGAGCACTGAAAGAGATAGATAGACAGAGTGGTAGATGATAAAAAAAATGAGAGTTCGGGATGAAAGAAAAAAACTAATTGAGTCATTGCGACGCCTCAGAAAGCAAAAACGCGACATCTCTTTTTCTCAATGGCATTTAAAGTTAAGATTTTTTGATCTTTAAAATTAAGACCTCACGAATCCATCAATCACGAATTTATATCAAAGAGGGCATCGAATTGGATTTTAGATTTAAAAGTCGTTCATCGATAGAACTCGTGTCAACTTACTCTCGTCCGTCATAAGGCAGCTAGTCTCACGTCTGATCAGCATCATTTCTTAGAAAGCTGTAAAATCAACTCTAATTTGATTCATTCTCCAATCCTATTCGCTGCATGCGAAGAACGTAAGAACGGTGTTCCTCTGTTCCTAGTTCCTGTTAAGGTTTGTCAACTCGAGTATTGGGAGCGCATATGTCGTGACTTGGTAAGAGATACGAAATAATAGATGTCTCTCCGCCGACAAAGGAAAGGTAGATGAGAATCGGAGCCACGTTTATGGAGACGTAACTCGGTGCGTTTGACAAATTTCGCCTCTTTCGCCGAGCAGAGGCGGAACCACGTGTTCCGTTACAACGCGAAAAGATTATCCCCTTGCCGAGTTTATGGAACGAGCGGGAGGAAGTTGGTGAGGAAAACGCCAGAGTCTGTAAGGAAAACGATGCGTCACCTTGTACCCGGGCGGATTTTTCGGCGTCAGGCTCACCGAGGGTGAGGAGCATCGAACAACAGAAGGCAACCACGTATGACGATGCGTTTTTCTCGGCGCAAACGATCTATCTTCGGGATGGGAGCGAACGAGAGTCGACTGTTTAAATCGAGTGAAAAAATTCGAATAATTACGGACCGGCGCTGAGACGAATACTTACCGTATTTCGATGCGAAAGGCCCAAGGATGCGCTGTTTCTCGAATAATCAGTGGGGAAACTCGGGGGGTGAAAGTTTCGGAGAAAAAGAATTTACGCAAATTTTTAGTTGTTCTTAACAATTTATGTAGGAAAACTTATATTTCTTCACTGAAAGCGGGAGCTGTTGATCGGAGCTGTTATCGATTCGCAGAAATCATTATACTAATTATTATGAAGTATACAATATTATTATGAAGTTATAACGAAATTGTGTACATTATATTGATACGATGTCGTCATTAAACGTGGTTATCTAAGTAAGAAAATTTTATTTATATTCATAAGTTATTTTTGAAGGAAAGTAGCGTCTCATTTAATGCCACGTTTAATGTCATGGCGAACGCTTCTGGATCAATGTACCAGAAGTGATAAGACGTAAAAGATATTGAGATCTTGTAAATCAATTAAAGAGAATGATAGACGAGAACACAAGTCAAACGTGAAAGCAACAGAACAACTCTGCAATGCCTGTTTTTTCACCAATGTAGAATAACTTTGATCTCGGTTGAACTTCTTTATCTTTTTCTAATTCATAAAACTAGAAAAAGATAAAGAAAAATCGAGTAAGTTGAACCAAGATTAAAATTAATCTACGTCGAGAAAAACAAGTATAAGAAAATGTATACAATTCTCTTTTTATAACGTATTCCGAAAGAAAAAAAAAAGAGAGAGAGAGAACGTCGCGTGAGTTCACGGGCGGATGTGGGAACAGGTGAGATAAAATCACGTTACAGACGCACGTCGCACGCGTGCATACGTACAATGGCACGCGTGTGCACGCGTACGACTTGCGATTAATTAATTACCGCTATAATTATCGCTGGCGTCAACGTAGATGCGCATCCATTACGCGCGAGAGAGTTTGGCTAGACGAGGTAAAGTTCACATTCCATAAGCGATCGATCACGCGGGAAACAGGTTTCACCTCGCGAGTTCTCGGCCCGGCCGAAAAACCGACAAAAAGCGTATTCTATTCTCCAGACAAATCGATTAACATCGCGTCATAACGACCGTCGCGCGCGACGCCCGTTCTTTTTTTTTTCCCTATTCCTACCTTTGCCTTGCGAAATTTATGCGCCGCTACTTACCGACGCAAACGCAAATAAGTGATTAAACGTGGACGAGAGATTATTCTCTCTACCTTTTTTACGCGCGACAACGTGAAATTTTTGTCATCGTCGAGCATATTTATATATCTCTGGCCGATACGACGACGCTTTTATTCGTCGACGGTTCATAAATCGTCCTTTCGAATTCGATCGAGTGGTCCGACTACAAGCAGGAAAAGAACGGAGAATGGAGAACAACGGACAAGAGGGTGTTCCAGAATGAAATAGGGTGGAAGGGTGCAGATATCGCTACTTAATTGCTGTAACCATCGAGTATGTATTCCGATTTATATCGAGCGATATACTTACAGCGAGAAGTATCAGCGCAATTTTAAGAGCTACTTGTTTCTCGTTCCCCTTTGCTCGACTATTATATTAGATGAAGTCAAGTCAGTTTTTTTCGCGTTCAACGTTGTCCGATTGCAAACTAGCTTGTTACTCTCCTCTCTCTTACTCTCCCACTTGGCATGAAAGGCGCCGATTTATATACGGGAAAACACCGGAATCATACTTTACATGAAAAATGTAATACGTTGGACGAGTTTCTTGAAAAGAAAATGGTCGTTTCCGCGAGCGGAGGAAACGATATACCCAACGGAGACGGTAAACAACGGATAATGATGGATAGTATATAGATGGATAAGCGATCGCGCACTATTATTCTGATTTATGGATGTCCGTGGACGATTCGTGAACTCCCTATCGGTTGCATGATAATTACACGTGCTTCCCGATCGACATTCCGCGATCTCGATCGGCCTGATCGATTGGCCGACAGACCGACTGACTAACCAACCAATCAAGTGATGCGACATTTTAAAAACATTACGACAAGACGCCATCAGTGTACGACTTTTTTTTTTTAACAAAAAGGATAAAGAAAGAATAATTACTTGTGATGATTCTCATAAATGAGGATTGCTCTAACTGAGGATAGAGTAACGGAGTAACCTCGCACCCGTAAAATAGACGCTCGGTCCAGAAGTGTAAGAGAAGGTGAGGAGGAGGAGGAGGAGGAGGGAGGACGAGCGAACGACGAAGATGGAGTGATCTCTCGCGGTGGTTCGAAAGAGCGGCGGGAGATAGAGAGATGAGGAGAGAAAAAGAGAGAGAAGAAGGGAGAGAGAATGCGCGTAAACCAGAGAGACGGTGGTACGGAGGACGCGATGTACCCGCTTAATTATCCCTCCGTGCCTCTCACGTATGCGTCTAGCCTCCACGTTTGCCTCTCCACCATCGTCGTCGTCGTCGTCGTCAACGTCGTCGTCGTCGTCGTCATCGTCGTCGTCGTCGTCGCCGTCGTCGTCGTCGTCGTCGCCGTCGTCGTCGTCGTCGTCGTCGTCGTCGTCGTCGTCGTCGTCGTCGTCGTCGTCGTCGTCGTCGTCGTCGTCGTCGTCGTC
>Ga0157363_1005046_pt1:0-2500 | contig 12278 bp, 4 predicted proteins | sample AttsexASBM1_FD_111477 | JGI IMG/M metagenome (GOLD analysis project Ga0157363, IMG submission 111477) | Fungus gardens microbial communities from leaf cutter ant in Ribeirão Preto, State of São Paulo, Brazil - Atta sexdens ASBM1 | ecosystem: Host-associated > Fungi > Mycelium >...
ATCTTTCTAAAGCAAGAAGCGAGAAACTTGACTTTGAGCCCTTTCTTCTAACCTAATAGAATAAGGGGCTCTAACAAGCTCTAATCAGTAGCAAGAGCAAGCTACCTTAGCACAAGCACTAAGTAAGAAACCTACCTTTTCATAAACGAAAAGAGCCCTAAAGGCCTTAGCCTATCTATACTAGAGTAAGGGGCCCTTTCTTGCTCGTTAGCGCTGTTTTTTGATTGCAGGGCGCTAGCTTACTAATAATATAGGGCAGGGCTTTTTTCTTTGCTTGATCGGAATCGATTCTATGATTGAATAGCAGAAGTGCTACTTAGTAGTATAAACTCGGAGAGACAGACAGAGAGGGGACTCAATCCTACCTGCTAACTCCTAGGATGAGAAGTAGGTCCCTTGTTTTTGGCAGGAATAGTTCCAGCCTTTGTTGCCCCCCCCTTTCTTCTAATAGAGTGAGTCTACTTAGCGAACTGGCAGGACGCGGAGATCGATTGATCAATATGAATCTCGAGAGTGGATGGTTGACCGCCGCCCCCTTGTCCTGGAGGCTCTCCGGCCGAGGAGGGGCTTGCTATCGTAACCTTTTCTCCCTGAAAAAGAGTGACGAACCCTTTTTTGTTCGGTCATAGGTTGGTGTCCAAAGAACGAGAGTCGGCTTCCTTAACTTAAGGGAGTTGTTCCTCAGTAGCTCAGTGGTAGAGCGGTCGGCTGTTAACTGACTGGTCGTAGGTTCAAATCCTACTTGGGGAGAATTTCTAGTTATCGCTTTTCTGACCTAGCGACCCTCATGTAGTCGTCGGCCTTCCCCTTAGTTTCTAAACTAGCAGAATCGTGGGACAGGAAGTGGATTGTTGGTTTTTATTCCTAACTCCTTTTAGTTTAGGAACATGGGAACTTGGTTCGTTCAATTCTTAGGGAGAAGAAGGATCCACTGGGAATGAATGGGAAGCTGTCGTAGAAGCTTTGCCCCTTGCTTTACAGAGATTGTTATGAACTGACTAAATGACTATATTCTCCCGGAACGCTAGCTAAGCTAATAAATAGTATTAGTTCCCTTAGCGCACAAGCACTAAGCAAGTAAACTACCTTCAATCAAATCTATAAGCTTTTTGATTGATTCAGGTTTTTATCCCTCCTTCTTAGAACCCATTGAGGGGGGCCTCGGCCCGGGAAGGGGAGAGTGGCCGAGTGGTCAAAAGCGACAGACTGTAAATCTGTTGAAGTTTTTCTACGTAGGTTCGAATCCTGCCTCTCCCACTTGTTTGTTGTAGACTTCAGAGAAGAGAAAGGAGGCATTCGTCAGCGCCTGAACAGAATAAGGAAAGACCCCCCATTTCATAGCGCCTGGGGAACGCAAGTTTGATCGAGGATTGGAGAGGAGAGGTGGAAGAAAAGGCTCGGGATGGATTTAGGAGTCTTTGTGCGAGCCGTATGCGGTGAGAGTCGCACGTACGGTAACGAGGGGGGTTCGCGTCTATACGTGTAGTGTGGTGGTTGGGCCTACCCACCCTATTTGTTCCATGATCTATGGGTCTACTGGAGCTACCCACTTCGATCAATTAGCCAAGATTATGACCGGATACGAAATCACTGGTGCTCGATCTAGTGGTATTTTTATGGGGATTCTATCTATCGCTGTAGGATCCCTATTCAAGATCACTGCAGTTCCTTTTCGGGCGGCTGTAGGACGGACGGCCGCCTATAGGTGGTAGGGTAGGGTGGGTGGTACCGCTCAGATTGCGGCCAATCTTCCTAACCGCGCGCGGGCCGGGCTTAGAGCGCGTGAAACTCATCACTATCTCGTAAGGGCGTTGAGACCATAGCATGTTAAACGAAAGCGCCGCTTTCTCTGTAGTGTTGTCACACAGCTGCCCGCCTAGAAGAGCCACTCGCTCCGTAGTGTTGTCACACAAGATAAGCACGCCGCCCGCCAGCTGGCCGGGCGAATCGAAGTTCTATTCCGGTCAACTGTCCACCCAGTCAAGTGCAAAAAACACAGTAGAATCACGCAACGCACGCTGCAGGTGTGCTTCCTGCCCGCGAGGAAAGAAAGAAGAGCGACAAGGTTTAGTTCAGATTTGACTGTTTGCAGCATGGGAGCGGATTACCCAAAAAATCCCTGGGAACAATGAAAAAAAAAAAGATATCTCGGTAACGAAAACTATAGGGGGCTGTATTGGCGAGATCCAACGGTGAACAGCTGCCCAAAAGAAAAACCGCCTGGAAGTCCGAGGACCTTTAGTACCGTACCCTACCCCCGAACCAGCAGCCTTCGCGCCAAGCAAGACCGCCCTTGTCCTTTTCCTTTCTCCATTCCGCCTCCTTCTTTGCTTTGTTCCAATAGAGTCTAAGGCAAAGCAAAAGTGGGTTCGTATGCCTACTTTACCTACTTGACGAAAGGGAACGAACTTAGTTTCGTTTCCGGGTTTATGGATTGGATTCAGTCAGCGTCACGACATAATCAAAAGGAAGGAGTGACGCTTTGGTTACCGGCAAACGC
>Ga0157363_1005046_pt1:7500-12278 | contig 12278 bp, 4 predicted proteins | sample AttsexASBM1_FD_111477 | JGI IMG/M metagenome (GOLD analysis project Ga0157363, IMG submission 111477) | Fungus gardens microbial communities from leaf cutter ant in Ribeirão Preto, State of São Paulo, Brazil - Atta sexdens ASBM1 | ecosystem: Host-associated > Fungi > Mycelium >...
AAAGGTCGCTTAGCCTTGGGAAGATCAAGCTTGCAACGAAGAAAAATCGGGGTCTGACAATGCCCCGGGCAGGTGAGTCAGATTTGCTTCGGGGTATATGGCACACCAGTCGTTATTTGCAAGGGCTCTATCGAGTCGTTCCATGATTAAAAAAGCACTTTCTTGGTCCGGTTAAAAATCCCAAGTCAATGAGACCACTTTCGCTGATGAAATTCGCAAAGCCGCAGCTCATAATAAAAAGTAGATGTGCTTCCCCCCTTTTTTTTTTTTTCTCTGATAAGCGTTTGATGGCATTAAAGTCCCCAATGAGTACCCATGCTCCATGCCTTTTTTCTGGTATCTGACTCAGATCATGCCAGAGTCTCTTTTCGAAGGAAAGCCAGAGCATAAGCATAAACAGACGACATGAACCATTCTTTATGGAGAGTTCTCTCAAATATTGTAATATGAACTACACGGTCAGATTGTGCTAAAATGTCTACATCATATTTCTTTTTGTTTCAATCAAAGGATCCACATGCCTCCAGAAAAACCTCGAGGAAGGGATAGAGAGAGTTTCCAAACCTCTAATGTTCCACGAGAGTATGATCATTGGAATCTAATTCTTTAGTTCGGGAGTGGGCACAGGTCATCGCCCTTCTAATATGGTCTCTGTAATTTCGTCTGCGCATTTCTTGCGCATCTCTTTGTTTGAGCTCTTGCGTTTGAAAGAAAGAGTTTTGAGAGCTTGTCTGAGCCGGCTGTGGTCTCTCTCTGATGATATTTCTCCTTGCTGGCTTTGAAGTCGTCGACGCACCAATTCCCGGATCCGAGGCTGAGTTGCTTACTCGCCCTTTAAGTGACAAGGGGGGTGAGGGCCGGTGCAGAAAAGACTGGAGAGAAAGAATGTGTCGGGTTCTCCAACACAGCCGATCTTGGGAAGGATAAAGTCCTTCGAATAGAATTTTTTGAGTGGGATTCAGCTAACAAGGCGTCTTTTCACTTTGGATAAACCTCAGCGCCCTGCTCTGGACCTTCTTGGGTCTATATCTCTCCTGTGATGTATTTTATGTTCATTTAATCACTTTCATGACTTCGCATCTTTGATGATGCTATATCGCTCCTCGGGCACTGCGAAGCACTGAGCCGCCTATACTCCAACTACAAACTAACTGTTTTCATTACAAACCCCATAGGATAGGCTGCTTGACATAGACTCTGCTTCGAATGGAATATGCACAGATTTCTCGTGAGATCCTTGACAAATGGAGGCTCATTTTTACAGAGTAGTCATAAATTTGGAGAGTTTGCTTCTACACGGAAACGAAGACTTTCGAGAACAAATATTAAACCGGGAAGAAAAAAGGAGAAAAATGGGAAATAAGTCTAAGGCGCATATGGCACGAAAAGGAAATCCGATTTCGGTAAGACTCGATCTGAATCGTAGTTCAGATTCAAGTCGGTTCAGTGAGGGCGACCGCGAAAGTCACCGAATGGGTCAGTCTTTTCCTTCAGTTTTTCCTATATTCATAAAAAAAGCGTGGGAGGACGTTGCAGATGTCCGGGACGGACACGACTTCTTCTAACGCTAGAAGACCACTGGAAGACACCCGGAACCAGAGCATGTCGTGAAAGAAGCACACTGGGCGGGCGTGCTTCGACCGTGTCTCCGGGGCACAGTTGAATGTAGATATCATGAACGCGAGGTGCTGGATACCTGGCCGAGAAACCCGGGCAACCACTCCCCTATGTGCCGATCGCTAGCGCATCCAGGGCCCCGGCGCCCAGCTCCGCTGGAGAGGCCTAGCCTGATCTGAGAAGTGCTAATTCGGTTCGTATAGACTTCATTTAAGAACAGAACGCCGCCGCCCCTAGAATCAATAAGAAAACAAGTGCTAAGTTTCAGATCAGTGAATAAACCGAAACGAAAGAAGAAAGAGACGTTTCTCGCTCGGCGCCTAAAGCGCACTATGCTCCGCTTCAACAAATGAGAGTTTTCGGTGGAACCGGTGAACCACGCGAGCTGGTTAGATGCGTGGGACAGAGGGCTCGTAGTACCTGCTAGCGCAGCTATGCAGTGGAAGGGAAGGAGCCTAAATCGACCCCCTTCTTTCTTTCTGTTTTTTTATTTAAAAAAAAAGCAGTACAAAGAGATTAGACTCTCGGATGAGACTAAGTAGCCACCGACCGTTCCGACGCGCCCCTGACCTATTTTGATTAAGACCAAAAACCTATCTAAAATGGAGCCTAGTTTAGGCTGTCAAACAAATGATAGAATACAAAATTTAGAATATAACCACTTTTGGGGATATGGATGGAGTCTCGCTCAGTAAAGAGAGTTGTAGATTCGTAGAAAAGGAGAGGAGCCTTTACTTTCTATGTTATTAGTAAAGAAGGGCTAAGGCTGCAATCTTTCTAAAGCAAGAAGCGAGAAAGTTGACTTTGAGAAAGAAGTGTTGCCGCTTTATTTTTTTAGTAAGTAAACTTGTTTTATATCATATCAATAAAGGTAGTTTACTTGCTTACTTGTTAGAGTAAGGCGAAAGGTTGCTTTTTTTTTTTATTATTATAGCGTTAGCCCTTTAGTTTTCAATAAGGACGTTTAGGCTTGACTAATAACATATAATTTTTTAATCAGGGTGCGCTGGTCAGGTTTGGAACCCTATACATGGGGCCTTTCCTTTCAAATGACAACTGCCTCTTCCTGCTGCGAAGGCCTTGCACGAAACCAACCCCCCACCCCCGATCAAGTACCAGTTGTTTCGCTGGTAGGCCCACTTAGGTTAGGGGGGCATTGTCCCTCAGTTCTTACCAACCTCCGGTGTGTAATCGACATGTTGCTAACTTCAACTCGGTTGAATAAGAATCATTGATTCCCATTGCTGTCCATTTCTTATTCATTCAGGGCGCTCGGCCGGTGCTCCTTTTTAAAACCAGAACTACTCTGAACATTAGGGAAGATAAGGGAAGACCACCTGAGCGAACCGACCGAGGGGACTTGACTTATTCGAACCGAACGATAGCGGCTTAAAGCTAAGCCTATCACGAGCAGCGTCGCTGCTTGATCGGCGGGGACGGGGAGAAGCATCTCAAAGTATGGGGCAAAAGATCAAGCGCTTTTACTTTGTCTCCCGGGATTCATCACAGGTTGGGTTTGAGAGCCGTGTGATGGGTGACTATCCAGCACGGTTCGGAGAGCACTTTTAGTCTGCGTTGGTGAATGGAAGCCCCTCTATCAAGCAAGAAAGAAGCGGCTATTCCCACGGCGGAGTCACCATTGACTCTATTTATTATTATGCTAAATTAGTGTATCAAGATGTCAATCTGAGATCTTATTTCGGTTCGATACGTCCACCTACGAGACTCACCTTTGGCTTTCGTCTCGGTAGGTGTATTATTATACATTTTCCCAAAAGAACATTCATTCATTTCTTTCTTCCCCGTCGACCACGACGACTGAAACGACGCGAAAAATCCAGACCCGGAAAGGAGAAGGGCCGGTGGTGGGCATTTGGGAAAGTCGGGCCGATCGGGTGTCTTCATTCAAGCGACAATACAGAAGAAGAACGAAACGAAGTAAGAGGCCGGAGGGCAGGGAAAAGAGTCGAGTCGATCAGGCTCGACGACCGGGAGAAGCAAAACGAAATTAGGATTTGGCCGAAAAAGAAGCAACGCTATGGATACCATGACCGATCACCATCGATAAAGAAGAATCTTTCTAAATCACTTCGGGTAAGCGGGGCCTTCAAGCATCCGAAATACGCCGGGGTTGTAAATGACATAGCGTTCCTGTCCTTCAGAAAAACGAAATTATTCAAGTTCTTTTTCCCCAAGAAGTCCCGCCCCCACCAGGCAGGCGGCCCGACGAGTCATTTATTTAAAAGGACCCTCCCTGCAGTGCGCCCCTCCTTGAATTATTCGGTCATGCAATACTTATTGAATACAAAGAACAAAATTCATTTCGACCCCGTCGTAGTTCTCAATCATTTCGTGGCACCGGGCGTGGCTGAACCATCTACGATGGGGGGAGCGAATGCGCAGGGAAGAAGCTTAGATAAGAGAATACGTTCTCGCATCGCTTTTTTTGTAGAAAGCTCGACCAGCGAGAAAAAGTGTTTTGCCGAAGCCAAAAAGAGGTTGACCCACTTCATTCGCTTGGCGAATGATCTTCGCTTCGCGGGAACAACAAAAACCACCATCTCGCTCTTTCCTTTCTTCGGTGCTACCTTTTTCTTTCCAAGGGATAGAGTTGGGATGTATAATAACCTTTTTTTTGAGGATGCCCGGGAACAACTCCTAGGTCAATTAAGGATCAAATGTTGGAAACTCATGGTTAAGGATAAGGTAATGGAATTGATAGATAAATTTATAGACCAAGGTAGGAAAGGAGAATTTATAAAGGGAATAGAGATGATGATAGAGATCATACTGAGAAACAGAATAATTCCGTATGGGTACAACTCTTATTTGAACGAAGTGAAAAAAATGCGATCTTTGTTGTCTAATAGAACAAACACTAATACCTTAATTGAGTCGGTCAAGATCAAATCTGTTTATCAAAGTGCTTCTCCGATTGCTCAAGACATCTCTTTTCAACTGAGAAAGAAAACAAGATCATTTCGTTCCATTTTTCGTAAAATAGTGAAGGATATTCCATTAGTAATGAAAAAAGGGGTGGGGATCCGTATATGTTGTTCAGGTCGATCAAAAGGCGCAGAAATAGCTAGAACTGAATGCGGAAAGTATGGAAAAACATCTCGTAATGTATTTAACCAGAAAATCGATTATGCTTCTGCGGA
>Ga0157363_1005047_pt1 | contig 12278 bp, 5 predicted proteins | sample AttsexASBM1_FD_111477 | JGI IMG/M metagenome (GOLD analysis project Ga0157363, IMG submission 111477) | Fungus gardens microbial communities from leaf cutter ant in Ribeirão Preto, State of São Paulo, Brazil - Atta sexdens ASBM1 | ecosystem: Host-associated > Fungi > Mycelium > Unclassified ...
TATTATTTTATTACTGAAATTTGTATTTATAGTATTGATATTTAATTTTATTGAAATTTCAACAATTTTAATTGCTGGCTTCAATCTCTTAATTACCTGCTTTCGGATAAAATGTGTGCGACCGAAATGCAGATGTCATCTCGAAATTCTCGGCTAAGAATACTACAAATTCCCGGTGACGATTTAACAGACGCCAGAGCGTGTAGAAGACGTTTTCCGATTAGCTCGAGAAAGAGAGGCAGCACATTCGACGTCGAGGAGAAACTACTCGGTCCAATTTCCTCTCTTTTCACGACAAATTTCTCCGGGCATAAGCCGATCTCGGCGCGACAAGCGGACTGCAATTAATAGCTGCAATCTCGTTGCATGTAATTAATTGCCGTAATTCAGGTGAAGTCTTTGAAGTAATGTACTTTGGGTATCATTTAAGAAACAAAAGGAAATTAATTTTTCGACTTGGAAAAGAAGGAAATTATTAAGGTGTCTATAGTTATCTGACACGTACACATTAAATTATCTGAAACTATCAGTCGTACATAATAATTATTTTTACACTTAAATTATATATATATATATATATATATATATATATATTATATATATAAATTCCCTTTTCATATCTTATACGACTAAGTTTTTAATATAATTGAAATAATTAATGTTATGTTTATATGAAATACAATTTACGTTTATATAATTTTATAATTTCATATAATTTTTCGCTATTATTTAAATTTTTCACCGTAAAGCAGGTAACTAAAAGTACAAAAAGAATCAGATAATTATTCGTTAACAAGTGGAATACAAGTCTTTAAAAAGCATACAATGAGCATGTGAATAAAAAACAGGAACACGTAGTTCTATGTATATATTTTTCCAAATTAGTTCCACATGAAACCACGTGTTCTCCTCTACCTTTCTCTTTGCACCCTACATGTCGAATGATTCAAGAACGATTCGTTCACGATGTCTTTATTCGATGACATCGGCAAAATGAGATAATTCATCTAACAATCAACTCGTATGTCATATTATAAACTATCATGTATATATATTCTTAAAAAAATAAGAATTTTATTTTTGGACTCACAATGCGTAATGAAGCTAAATTTGTTCCATCAGTCTAATTCGATAGATCGGACGTTAGATGAATCATTCAATTATATGATACGTCACCGAATCAGCAAATCATGGACGAATCGTTTGCTGTTATCATTATTGTCGAACACGAACGGATAAAGACGCAGACAAGAAAGCAGACGGCCGATCGCAAGGAATGAAGAAACAAATAATGCGAAGAAAATAAATTCGAGAGGAAATATCGGAAATAACAATAACAGCTGCGATTGGAATGCGTGGAATGAGCTGCTTTGGATGTGTAGGCGTTAAGATACGTTAGCCACCCTTTCCCTGTTCGCGCGGGGAAATATCACGCCCGCATATCCGCCTATCTCACATCATTCACTATCCATCATTAACCACAAGTACAATTACTATCACCACCACATGATCAGCTATCACCGTCATCATCACGGTCACCACGAGTCATCACCCATCGACTACAACACAACAACCACAACAACTACTATCACAACTACAAGTACAACATCACTACGTAGCTCGAAATTAGGGATTGGCGATACGTACGTGACTTCCCACCCCACGAGGCTCTGCCATGGAGGACCCAACAGGTACACTAATTGCACACGTTAATGCTAATTGGACGTGGTTTAGATGCAAAGCTAATTATCTGAAATCGCTTCGGTCCACGGGAATTTCTCTTTTCTCCAATGAAGAATTTATGTGGGTAGTAATATAATATCGGAGATAATCTCTCCTAAAGTCTCGAACAATCAATCGCTTTCTAATAGAATGTATCACACGTACATATACATAAGTATACGCCTTGAAAAATATTTGCCTGCAAGAGAGCCACCGTATGCAAAAGAGATCCTCGCGAAATGTCATTCGCGAATATTTTACAAAGTACAAATGTAAAAAATAAATATAACAGCTCATTAAAAAAATATATATTGTTTAAAGATTTGACTGCATTTAACATTTACGCTTTCACGTTTACAAGAAACAAAATGTTAAATATGTTTAAAACGTGTATTTCTAGCTAAGAGATAGGGATTTCTTCGCGATGCCAAAACTATTTCGAAATGAAGTCACGTCGGCCGTAATATCGCCGTTAGTATTTGTTCATCGTGATTTACGCACGCTCACGCATGCTGAATTAGGAGCCGAATTAAATGCCGTACGCGAATATAATCTGTCTAAGCCTCTCCCTTCTTACGTCCATCGAGATTAATTGCACGTTCATCATCTTCATCGTGTCGCTGTCTAAAATTCTCTCCGATACTTCATTCATCATCGTGTACTATGTCTCTGCCTGTGTATGCCTGAATATAAGTGTGCGCACCGTACAGTGGCTCTCGATCAGTGATACATGCTAAATTCACGTAAGTTGTCGCTGTTAAACATGCACACGAACGCTGCGATGTTGAGATAGGTGTAGGAAAGGTCGAAGGTATAGCATCGAATCTAATCGATATCTAATTTAACATACTGCCAGTGATATTGGCTGATAATATTAGGTGTAGTAAAAAGAAATCCATTATTTTTCAATTTCATGCAAAAATAATGGATTTCTTTTTACACCTAATATTTGAGAATGTATAAATTATTTGCGAATTGTAATAAGAAAAGGGAGATAAAAAGAAATATAAAAGTATGATTTTGATTTTTTTCTAAAAAAAATATATAAAGCTGTAAATTTTGAGATTTATAATTTCTACAGTATCAAAATGTAGATTTTACGTTATTAAATTTAAGTGTTATTTATTCTATAGTTATTTATTCTACAGTTATTATTCTATAGTTTCTATAAGGATTATTATCAATTTGCAAATGATACGCCCTCTTGAGGGAATTAATAATCAGCTTTTTTGTTGATCTTTGTAAAGATTTAATTATTGTCCGAACATATTGTTGCAAATTTAATCTTTTCTATTAATATAATATATCCATATATAACAATATATTCTTTTAATAATAACTTTTAATAATAATAATTTATCCATTTAATAATTTTTTAATAATCATGAATATTTCATATATGTATACATATTGTGTGTGTGTATATATATATATATATATATATAAATGTAATTGAATTATTTCAGTAATCATACAATGGATATTTTTAAAAATAGGAATCTATTTTATAAGTAATAATCTAACAAATACCAATATATTTTATTTAAAGTTCATATTAGTTTATCAAAATATCTTTTTTCGATAATCTACTAACAATCTATCAATGTAAACTTGATCTTTCCTACGCTCAAGAGATTTTTGCTATCGAGAGAAATTCCCGACAACTAAAATTCTCATTTACTGGCTATAAATGATTACTCGTCATCTACTGAAGAATTTTATTGTCGACCATTGCCTTTAAACAACAAAAGTCTCGGATAGAAAATACCTTACGACATTAAAACTTGCCTCTCATAGCATCGCGCGACTAATCTGGAAACGCTCAAAGTAGCCTGAAGAAAAAAATGAGAGATTGATTCTTTTCGCATACATATGCGAGAAAGAATAAAAGAAAAAACAATAAAGTGGTTATCAATGGCATTCGTATTCCAAATGACATTTTGGCCGAGTTTTGAGTTGATCAGGAGGATGGACGGGATACGCCATGAAAACTCTGCGTCAGGCTGTACGAGACTTTTAACTCGTCCTGTAAGAAAACAACTTTCATATATTTTCTCTTTTTTCTCCTCTTTTCTATATATATATATCTATATATATATATATATATATATATATATATATATATATATATAAAATCTTTTTCTATATTATCTATACTTAATGCAAGACGGAGCCACACATAATACGCTACATATTATACACATCCCCATCTTCCTCCCATGTATATCTTATACATATGTTCAGACTCTTTATATGTGTATATATATATGTATATATATATATATATATATATATATATATATATGTGTGTGCACCCTCTCTTTATACGCACACGTACGCGACGAGCGCATTTCTCGCGTATATATGTGTGCATAAACGCTCGTGTTACAGATGTACATTCACATATATCCACACTACTTTTATGTATTTGTTCTGCCATCATCTCGGCTGTTGATTCACTGAATGTTAACGCCCATTTATATATACTCTCTCTTCTCGTTCTTGTACGCCTCAGACACGTTCTTGCCCATCACGACTTACCGCTATCATCGCCAATCGTCGTTATCGATGCACGAGCAGCGGGACGGTCCGAAAGTCGTCAAGTCGCGTCAAGGCGAGCCGATTCCAGGCCCAAGGGAGGACTTTGCGACTGTTTGGCACCGACCTGGTGCGAGATGCGATAATACGACGTCGTTCTCCTCGCGTAATCTTACTGTCTTTATCCTCTCTACCATAACCATTCGTATCAATGATGGGAGTGTCGGCAGATCGACGCTTCTCGTTGCCTAATGGGCTTAAATGCTTTGATAAAGTGTTCAATTAAGATGTCTCTCAAAATAGACTTCTCTGTAGATTCTTTTTTACATTTTTTCAATTACCAACGTTTAGAATTTTTATATATCTTTTTTTACATTTTTTTTCACTTCCTAAACTATACTCTCTAATATTTTGAAGTGAAATCTCATTTCAAAAGATTGAAAATTAAACATGTTTTAAAAAAAGAGTGAAAATATCATTCTAAAGACGATTACTCATATTGAAAATAATATTTACACATAGACGATTTATGTGTTATTGACATCACTACATCAATATTTCACTCACGCACGCCATATATACATAAATTTTCGTCTAATAATTACGTTTTAATTAGACATCTAAATCCAATTTCAAGAACTTCACGCTGTTTCTTCATGTAAATTACTAGTCTGTGAACTATTATTTCATAAGTACAGATTGCACTTTTATATGAAGCAAATGTTGTCATGACATGACAACTCTGGAGCGCCATATTGGATTAAGAAATAATAAAGAAGACCTCAATTTCTTTCGAAATTTTTTGTCGTTCTCAGCATAGACTTCACAGATATATATTAATGCGTATATATTTTAATCCTGGAAAAGGATTTTCAAATCAGTAAGAGAGAAAAAGTAATTATTATACAAAAATTATATGGTTTAGTTGATAATGACTTTATAATTCCCTTAAACAAGAGTAAAAAATTTTCTTCTTCATTCTTTAAGAGTGAGATTTATTCTTTTAGAGTAAGATGTTACTCTTTTGGGGTAAAAGTCATTTTATTCCAAGGAATAAAATTTCATTCCTTTGTAGTAAATCTTATTCCAAAAGATTGAAATCTTATTCCAAAAAAACAAGAGCTAAAATCAGCTACTCTTATTCAAGAATGAAAAATGTTCACTCTTTTTTTTTCAAGATTGACTAAATTTTCACTTCAAAAAACAGAAATTTTTTTTATTTTCATTGCATTTTGTTTTATTTTAATATTTTATTTTATATGTGCTTTGCACATTGTTTTTTATTTTATTTCTATTTCTAGAAAATTGTGCACCAAGATTTGAAAATAATAAAATTATATCATATTTCAGGGAGAAATTGTTCATTGTGTTATATTGAATGATATTTACTCGGGGAAATGCACCGATCTGCCCGCACTTCCACGACTCATACACGAACTCATCAAGATGCGTATCCGTGTTCAAGCGCTTATCTCGCAGGCGATGAATAGCGAGTATTCCGACTTATTGGTCGTTGCTATTTTCTTTTTTCATCGAATCTATAAAACTTAAGTCCCCTTTATTCATACTCTTAGAACACCGATACGCATGCATTCAAAAGAGATCTTGTCCATACGACGTGGCCGCGTTTCGAACTAGCGAAATTAGCCAAGAAATCGCAAATCGCTATTTCTTATTAATACGACAATTGATTCTCATGTATTTTTAAACAATTTCTTCGACAAAGATCGCACCTTTAATCGCGACGGAGAACGACGGGTTCTCCGAGGAAAAAAATTGAGTAAAATATGAGGGAGTACAATATTATTAGCGCAATGACAACCATCGAAACGCCGCGCGCAGAAAAATGGACAACGATGTCGGCCGTACGTCGCGGTGGGCGAAAGAACTGCGGCGGCGCCCGGCGTCCGGAAGAGGATCACCGTGAGAAAAATTAAATAAAAAAAGAAAGAAATTCAAACAACTATGTATTGAAATGTTAAAGCGTGACCTTGCGACTGTGAGATCATCGAAAAGATTAAACGTTACCGATCGACGATCGTCAATCGTCGTCAGTGATCGGTGCGGTGCCAATTGAACTTCAGAATAGAAATCAGACAATAAAGACGCGAGTTCAAAGTCAGACAGAAATCTGATACTAAGAGACAGAAAGAGAGAGAGAGAGAGAGAGAGAGAGAGAGGGAGCGAGCGAAGAATGAATGTCGAGATGCGTGAGTGAGGAGTTCCTCGCCGCTTCTGTCGACGGTTAACTCCTCGATTGCATTTTTTTTCGGAGTGACAAGAATACATTATTCGCTCGGAGAAGAGAACGAAGAAGATCGTTTTGGAAGAAGGAAGCTCGGCGGTACGTCGCTTTTCTTTCGTCAACCGAGGCGCTGTCGGTGCCACTTCCGCTTCCTCGAGACTGTCCCGCGAACCGAGAGATTGGAAGATGAAAATTGCGTGCGATATTCACAGCCAAAATGCGTATAAAGAAGAAAGATATTATTTCAGATTTCGATTAAGATATTTATCGATTAAAGAACAAATAGTCCACCAAAGTAAATCGACAATTTATGGCGAAATGAAAAATTATTGCAAAATTCACGAATAACATTTGTTGTTTTTTCAATTTTTTTACATATCTGTATGTAGAAACGAATACTGTTAGTTACTTTTATATTACAACTATTTTTTAGTTTCTATTTTTTTTTAGTTTCTATTATTTTCTCGTTGAAATTGGATAAAACGAGATTAAACTAGTGTGTGATATTACAGTCTTTTTTTGCATTTTAAAACATTTATATAATATGTTTTTCCAAATTTAAGTTTTTTGCTTATCGTAATAAACGCAATACAGCAGTGAATGAATATTGTACATATATAGCAAATAAAACTATTTCAACAAAGTCCAAAAATAGACGAATACGGGGACAGTCTCATATGTTAGCGAAGCCGCACCAACCAACCATCTTTATAGTCACATTTCTGAAACCGCACTACTGCATACTTCACATCCAAGAAAATATAAAAAAGAAATCAGACAACATCTCAACTACATCATCAAACAAACAATAAAAAAGATATTAGATTGCGAGATTGCGCTAGAGAGACACGAGACAGAGAAAAGAAACGACGGCGCGAGAAAAAATCGACGATCTGTAACCGTCTTCCCCATTTGTTGCTTCTGTTGTATCAGGAGCTCAAAGCAACGAACGAGAGCCTGAAGAGCCTGCAGACGCAGTTGGAGCTCGCGTACGCCTCGACCGCGTCTTCGGGACACCCAGTCGGCGGCATCAGCGGATTGGCGGGTGCATCGGTCATCGGACTAGGTAGCGTATCGGGGGGTGCAGGTGCTGGGGGCTGTGACGGCGGTACCGTCCTCGGAGGTAGCGTGGCGGTTCCAGGCGGCGTGCCCGGTAGCACCACCCTGACCGCCATCATGGAGACAAAAGACGCGCGCATAACAACTCTGGAGAAGGAGGTGACATTGCTGGAGGCCGAACTGCAGCGTATTAAGGAGTGCGGCGGTAGACTGCGGGAACAACTGCTGAAGGCTATTGCTGTGCCAAACAGTGGCGGTACTATACAGCAACAACAACAACTGGGTATCACGCAGCCGACCGGCCTGGGTGGTCAGCAACAGCCCGGCACGTTGGCCCTGGCCAGGGGACCGTCCATGATGACCTCACTGGTACCGTACGGTGATCATGCGTCATCCGCGGCACTAACCAGTTCGTTGCTTGCCGGTTCGACAGGTGGGCCTACCACCGGGAGCGGCGGTGGGTTTGGCGTCGGTGGCGGTTCCTCGTGCCTAGCCGGTATCTCGTCGGGTACCACTACAGGCGTAGTCAACCCTTATACCGATCGTTACGCTACCGATCATCATCCCCATCAATTGCATCATCACCAGCATCATCATCATCATCATCTTCATCAGCAGCAACAGCTGCAGCTGCAGCAGCAGCAACAGCAGCAAATGCAGCAACACTTGAAACAAATAGAGCCGGCAGCGGCTGGCGCCCTCGCGCTGCACGCTCACACCTTCAACAAGCACGACTTGAACTTCAAACGGCAAGTAAGTTTCTTCATCAACAACGTGCGCATCGAAAAGAACGATGTCGTCTAGAACGACACTTGGGACGGCGTGGGAGGATGGGAGTTCTTTCTCCCGATCACAGGTTCACGAGGATTATGATCGCGTCGTCATCGTCGTTGTGTTCATCATTGTCTTCATCATCGTCGTCGTCGTCGTCGTCGTCATCGTCGTCATCGTCGTCGTCATCCTCGTCAGCCTCATTGTAGTTCTCGTCGGCTAGTTTCGAAAGCCATCGAGATCGGAGAGAACCGGGTTGATGTGGTCAGTTCGAGAAAAGGGAGAGTGGCAAATAGAAAAATCTGTTATTCTCGTCGAGAGTGATCATCCGAAGGGAAAAAAAATGTGTGTCTTCGGGGAAGAGGCTAGATCGCCGCGAAGAAGCAATCTAGGTGACAGAAGGTTGAAGAAAGGGGCGTACATAATAGGATGACTTCTCTTTGAAGGGGAGAGGAAGCTGAAGAGCTGGCGCCGATGCAAGAGTGAGTCGTTGAGACGACGACTTCGTCGATGCTCAAGGATCTTTCGATTCCCTTCATCTTTTTCTCTGAAATGTCGCGTATTATGTACGTACGAGCGGGAGTCTGTGAGAACTAAGATGGCGGCGCGGAAGATGAATGATTTCGGACTTTTTTCGGAGCGCTATGCGATGTCCCTGCTGTCACAGTTGTGTTTTGAAAAATTAAACTTTCATTACCGGAAAATGGCTAGAAATATATTTATGATACTATTAGTTTTCCCTGGATATCTATATTGTATTCATCTAAATATTACTTTAGACATTTTATTATTTAGAATGCAATAATCGAATTTTGATTCATTTAATGTTTATATTTGAGAAATTAAATTATATATATTTTTTGTGTGTGTGTGTATATATATATATGTGTGTGTGTGTGTGTGTGTGTGTGTGTGTGTGTGTGTGTGTGTGTGTGTGTGTACACACACATACACACACACACATACTATTTAAGTATTTCGTTATGTTAGGATTCTTGAAAGTAAAGTCAAAGCTATAAAGTTATAAAAGTTTATAATTAATTTAACATTATATTGATTTGTTGAAATGTCTCAGATTTGTTGAAGTATTCTTCTCAGAAATATTCTCCAATAATGGCGTTTCAAATTTATTCAGTGTTGAAAACATTACAATATTATGAAAAAATCCGTAATACAAGATACGATTATTTTGGAAAAATTCTTCGGATACAAATGAATCAATAGCTTTTTCCTAACTTTCTTACAAATTATTTGTCTTCCTAGTTGAATCATCGTATGATAAAAAAGAGAAATAAATAAATTTTATATAATAAGAAAATGAAATAAAAAAATATTGAGCATCCGGAACGATGATCAAACACAGCGTGTGATAAAAAATAACACTTTCTGTGAAATCCATTACGTAATAATAGAACAAATTATGTTAATCTTTAGACTGAATTCAGTACCAAGTCGAACTCAGCAGGTACTATACAAATTGTAGAATATATGGAACGGTGGCGCGAACGTTTAGTCGGAAATAGACTCTTTAGCTATAAATAGAGATCACTTAGGTAGACTTTGTCGCACGAACGTTTCTCTGAACGAAGTAATGTATTTCTCCTTAGTGTATGTCGCTCTCACACAAGTACGGGAATAAGCGAGTTCGAAAGACATCTTCGCACGTGTTAATTTAAATGAATGAATTTGCAAACTTCGGATTCGAACTTTGCAAATTGCTTTTCGCTCGACACGAGCAATTATTATCTAGACAGGCGAAAATGTCTCGTGAACGATCGGCCTATGACGTTATCCTGACCGTCGCATTATCAACCGCCGTTACTAATTTTCTCGTCTTCCTTCCTGGAGGAACTCTAAGAGTCATTAGTATAGATTCAGAGTAATGTAAAATAAACGATATCACCATAAGTGTGTCTGCCATAGTATCGACTCCACGAAATCGACCAAGGTCGTTTTACTTCTCACTGACTCTCGTCGATCGCACGTGCACCACCATACGACACTTTAAAGCGTACCTATTTTTCTTTACTATTTCGACATCTTTTTTTGTCGTTACGTGACATCCCGAAACGCAGAGTTCTCTATTTTTTGATTCGATTGTATTTAGATAGGTATACAGGGTGAATCTTAAGTGATAGGTGTAAGTGCAGAGCGTTACATGAGACGCCTCGCGATGGAAAAGTAGGCGCGTTTCGCGAATGAAACGGAATTTCGACGGAATTCAAAAATAACGTCAGTAATGGAATTTTTAATAATAAGAATTTTTAATAATTAAAAGTTACCGAATCATTACCAGCCAAAGTATATTTAACATTACAACGTATTTTAAAACGAAATCTTAAAATCAAAGTTATATATAAATATATATAACTTTATACTGTATACTTAAATATATTGTATTATATTATATATTTTCATATTTTATAAGATTTTAAGTCGCGAGATTTCAGAAGTTTCGAGAAGCTCAACCCAACATGTCTGTCAATAAAAACTTGCTTGTGCGCACAATATTGACGTAGATATTTCTTGATAGCTGATAATTCTTAAGTTAATGAAAGGCTATTAAAACTTAAGAAATTTGAAGAATTAAATAGCTTCGCTGAAAGAACAAACGCAATCCGTGCGTGTTAGATCTGAAGTTATCACTTCCTCGAAGTGAAATTTTCTTCGGCGAACTCTGTTTCGAGGCCGCGCAACACGCGATTCATTTCTAATGCGAGGAATTCCCAGGTTGCACTCTGCAGATGCACAGACATTTATGCGTCGTTCGAAAAATCCCTCTGTGTTATAGCGTGATAAGGTTTCGGATGATCTTTGATCTTCCGTTAACTTTCAGTAATAGCCTTCTAGAGGGCAATAAAGAGGAAAGCTAGTTGCTGTTGCGACGCGGGTCGCGGAGAAAGTGGAATAGGACATATGTAGCCAGACATGTTCTTGGATATCAAGACCAGCGATACTCAGATTTCTTTGCTTTCTTGAATACAAAATATGAATAAAAGCGTTGCTAATAATTCAAATAACGTTAAAGTAATATTTTTAAATAGAAATATCTCAAAAAAGAAAATTACATAATTCATTTAATAGAGTTAAAAGTTTTAAATCGCGTCAAAATTCGCTTTCAAAATTTTTAAGAAAGCAGTATAAAGTAATATGAATTATATAATAATTTTTACATTATTATTTTTGATACAGTAAAAGAGAGCAAATAACAATTACATTATGATGAATATTCAAAATTCTAGTCTGCAAGATATCATATCAGAAATAATCTAAATATTTTGGATACTTTTTCTTTTAAATGTACCTAAATATCCGAAGAATTAATTATTCTTATATCCAAGAATATTTATCAAATGCTGATGATGTACGGAAAAGTGTTGAAGAAGCACAAGACTTGACGAAGCGCTTGAAGAGGGAGACTTGTAGCGAGGATTCTGAATCTCGCAGTGAGAAAGTCAATGAGAAAGTCATGTATATTTCGGTAGCTTCTATTGCAACGCGATTAAAAAAATCATGCGTACTCTTAAAATTCTTATAGGCCTTAGATCGTGAATTTATGAGAACATTGTTGAAATCCTAAAATTATATGAATCTATTATATGAATGTTGATCTTGTTTGCGAACGCGCAGCGAGAAATTGAAGAAATCGAAACAAGAGATTATCAAAAAAAGAGAGAAATTATTCGAATGGCACGCAGAAAGATCTATCATATATAAATATATATATTAATATGCATACACATGCATCTGTAAATATATATGTATGTGAAGATCCTGTATCCACATGTGCACATATATATATGTGCGCGTGTGCGCGTGTGTGCGTGTGTGTGCGTGTGTGTATGTGCGTGCGTGTGTGTATGTGTGTGTGTGTGCGTGTGTGTATGTGTGTGTGCGTGCGTGCGTGGTGCGTGTGTGTGTGTGTGTGTGTGTGTGTGCGTGA
>Ga0157363_1005048_pt1 | contig 12278 bp, 3 predicted proteins | sample AttsexASBM1_FD_111477 | JGI IMG/M metagenome (GOLD analysis project Ga0157363, IMG submission 111477) | Fungus gardens microbial communities from leaf cutter ant in Ribeirão Preto, State of São Paulo, Brazil - Atta sexdens ASBM1 | ecosystem: Host-associated > Fungi > Mycelium > Unclassified ...
ATCATAGATTCGAAAGGGTGTGTTTTAACCCCCATTTTGTTCGCGTGATGTCACTCTTTAGTTCATCGGATCACTCTTCTTCGATGATCTTCTTTCCGAGGAACCTGGGCACGAGAATTGATGAGTGCCATTTACGTGTTCGACGATTAAGCACATGCTATCCGGATAGTGTGTCGCCGAATGATAACTCTCGACTTCGCCGCCGGCGCCGAAGAGGAGGAGAGAGAGATAGATGAAAAGGGTCTGGAAGTGTCGGCAGGGGTCAAGTTGACTCGCTTACGAAACGACGAAAGGATCGTTCCCCCAAAGCGAAGAGACCGCTAACACCACCACGGTACCCGCTATGGCGAAGAGAGGAGGGTCCGATGTCGGTTCAGAAATTGCCACCGGTCAATTGAAGGTTCTCAACCGGACGATATCACATGCAAAATTGGTTAACTTTCGTAAAAGTGAAACTAGACAAAAGATTTTATCCGAGCGAGGTAGGGCGCGTTAGAGATCCTCAAGTAAGAGATTGGACGTTTAATCCCGAAATACAATAGTAAATCCTAAGCCTTGAGAAATTGATCAATTAAGTCAAGATCAGTTCTTTCTCACATTCATCTCACATTAATTAATTTCTTAAAGCTTAAGGCTTAAGCCTACTACACTTATTATATTTCAGGATAATTTCGGATTAGTCCGCGATAGTTTTCGGGATCTGCTTAAGATAGATACATAAGATAGAATCAAACAGATGCGTAGATATTTCATTCTATCTCAAGCAGATCTTAAAAAATTATGGCTGACTAAACGTATGGTGTCCAGTCTACATCACAATGCGTGATTTCGATGATTAAGTCGTGCAACTGTAACATGTTACAATTGCCGAAAGGGGGAAGGATTGTAAGAAGAGAGAGCGAGAAGAAAAAGCAATCGAGACCGAAAGGAGAAAGGATTGTAAGAAGAAGAAAGAGAAGGAAGAAAGAGCAAAAGGAACGAAGCGAAGCGCGAAAGCGTTACGTACTTTCGATCGTTCTATTTATATCGCGGACAATCACGCCTCCTCTTTGATATGTGCATCGCCGATCGCCACGCGTGCCTATCTTTAGCGCCGCGCTTGCAACTCGGACCGAATTTCGCGTAATTTATTCTGACGCGGCCCCGGCGGCGTTCTCGGTGAGTAAATTGCTTGAAATAAAATCGCCACGCCGCACTGCGAGACAGGCGTGAGTCTCTCTTCCTGACACGCAGACCTGTTATGATTTAGTCTGCCGGGATCACGCTCAGAATCCAAATCGATCGATCGGTTAGGTCGGTCGGGCTGCACGCCAACGGAGCTCCTCGATAAAATTAGAAAGTCATTAGGAACTCATATTTCTGTGTGATTGTTACCTCGGTGCCGAACGATAATGAAATTATGTTTCAATAACACACGTATAATGTGAGGAAAAGATATCATGTAACCCAATGCTGGTTCATATTTTATAAGCAATATTCTCTAATATCGATGAGTATATGTAACAATATAATAATCTACAAAAAATTTTATAATCTATGATGCAGGGAAAATAAATACAGAGGAAAATAAATACAGAGGGTTAAGAATTTTTTAACAAAAAATAGAGGAGAAAATATTTCTAGAATTATTTGCGCTGGTAATATGCAACTCAATGTATATTATATACATACCGGTAAAATGTTTTTGCTAAAAAGTTTTCTATTATTTTATTAGTATCCTTAAGTTATAGCACAATACATCAAAAAGATACTTATAGTTTTTTATTATCAATAAATCATAGCGTTATTTTTTTCTTAATACTAGAAGTATAACACCAAGCGGATTGTTTCTATTTTTTAGATTAATATTATTATATTTCGCGGGTAAAAAATTCTTGAAATTCTTTGATCTTTCAGTAATGAAATATTTGTTTTTTCGTCACTTTTTTATTTCATAATAATTTATTCATCATTTTAATGAATAGTCAATTTTTCTAATGTTAACATATGACAATTGTTCGGTATTAAAATAAAAAAATCATGAAGCTTATATGTGTATAGCTGTTACTTATGGAAACTTGTACATGTTCAGGAATGGAATGAATTTATAATGATATGTATTGAACGTAATTCCACGCTCGTTTGTAATATTCCGGGCCGCGCATCGTGTCGGAAAATCAATCTGCGATTTCTCTGTCAGGCATTAACCCATACTCTCCACTAGTCAGAGCCGCAATCGCGCTTCGGCTCGAATATTAATCGATTCTACACGATCCTTTCACGCCATGAGAACCGGATTGTAGATACACGAGTGCACAGTGCATGTCCACCCACGTTGACATCGGCGCGCACGTATTATGCGAGCTATGATGCGACTGGGAGTTCCGAGTTTAAAGGGAGTTTAAAGGGAGAATTTATGCTGTTTACGAAAGACATCGGACGGAGCATATCGGTAACTCAATCCATGGTGCAACTCCTCTCCGTACGCGCATTGAGCGCACGATAGCGCGTTTAAACGCATATTCGATCCATAGTCGTATCACGAATCCCGGAAATTTCTGTTTCCTCCGCAGCGAAACTCATCGTAATTTAAGTCGAGGGCATCGATGAAACGTATCGTACTGCATTATTACCGTTATATTCTACGTATATTCCATTATCTTGCTACCACTATTATTTCTGCCAATCCGTCCTGTTTTCGATGATGACTCCCACTCTCTTTCGTGTTTAATTAACTTAATGTCGACGCATTAGTAAGATAAATCTATGTATCGACTTGCCTGCTAGTGAATGAGTAGCATTATACCTGAATTTGCTGTGGTGATCCTTGTTTTAACCATATATATATAGGGTGCGATCCCACTTAACACTGCAGATGTTTCATTGACCAATCAAAGAATGCTTCAAAGCATTTGCAACATGAAGTTGGACCGCACTCATAATGCCATATATAATGAGAGTGAGTTAAAATAATAGAACCGAAAAGTTAAAATAATATAATCAGCATATGCGAAGAATTATGTCGGCTCAAGATGTTTTTTTACCACTGTTTCATCATAAATCGTAGATTTTTTCATGAATTTGTGTTGAAAAAGAAATGTCTGTCGTAATAATGTGTTAATTCTTCTCATCTGAGCTGCAGAAACTCCAATAAAACGATAAAAATGTTCCAACAGCCAGATGAAAGCTGAGGCCATCCATGATCGCTTTGAATTTCCGTGTCCGCTCCTGTAGTTCTTTTTGCGTTCTGGCCAAAAGGCAAGAAAAATCGTATTCTATCTAAAACTGCAGCGCAGAGAGCAGCAGCCCCTGGCGTTCGTTTGGCCGGATTTATCTTGTCGGTATACATGCTTCCTCTTTCTTTCGCAGCCACGCTCGGCGCATTGTTTTCTCTGGCAAAAGTATCGGTATTTGCCACAAAACCGTCCTCGGCAGGGACGGGGGTAAAAAGCACTTAAAGTTATTCGATTCTCCTCAACAAAATTAAATAAATTAGTGCAATGAAATCGTTACCGAATTTGAAAATAAGAGGAATCGCTCAATGAGTAACTCAGAGATCACACTTAATGCCAAGACTGAATTTACGTAGAAAGCTCTTTCCACACTTTGACAATAATTGTGTATCCCGATATTTATTGGACACTTTAAAGAGACTCGTCTTTTTCGATTTGGAAGTGCTGAGTAGTCCAATTTGCTGCAATTTATTTCTTGATCTGCTATGTGCTCACCTTTCGTCACGGCGATGATCATAAAATTTTTGCTTCAATTTCTCCGGTTTCATCCTCCGCTAAACGAGGATCAAAAAATGATGCGAGGTGTTGATGTTATGATGTCAGGCACATACTACCAATCCAAGTGTGTAAAAAGTGAATATATGTGTATTATTTAGTTTTCCATGTTGGAAAGACACAATACTATACACGTTTTAAGTCAGAAACACATAAAGCAGAAAAATGTAAAGCAGTAAGACAGTATGATAAGTAGTAAGAGCTGCTGCAGACAAAATTTCTGTAATAGTAACCTTAAGACGTGAACTTAAATCAATGAGCCAATCAGGGATACTGTTTTAAATTTACGTACTCTAACGGAAATAGAAATTTCCGTAAATAGTAAATTTATCTATAAGGCAAGTTTCAACCGGTTGAAATTCATTTTTTGCGAAGTTATGGATAGTTTACTGTTATTAGTTTAGTGGATAGTTTATGGATAGTTTACTGTTATTAGTTTAGTTTAGTGTATAGTTTACTGTTATTTTTATTTCTATTAGATTACGTAATCGAAAGCAGTATTAGGATATCCTGATTGGCTTGTCGGTTTAAGTTTACACCTTACACATATTGTTACGAAATTTTGTATGCGGCAGCCCTAAGTAATCCATCACAATAGAGAACGTAATATTATCTCTTTATGTTCTCTATTGTGATTTCCTAATTTGCTTACTGCTATGTCTTTCTGTTTAAATGTAAATCCGTATTTGTATGCAGTGTTACTTTTTACATGAAAAATTACACACACACACATATATATATATATATATATATTGAAGTCACATTTTCTTGGATTTTACATATAATCACATTATGACAATTATATTTGAATGGACACAATTCTCAGCCACCTATATCGTATGTGATAGAAATACGAGAGAATAACCTGAGGGCTCTTATGGGCGCAGAATGAAAAGGAACAGCATAAACTGCCTCAGGTACTGACGACCGTTGTACTTACAAGCTGCTTAAGCTAATTGTAAGAGTCGTCCGGGGAATTTGGCTGACATAATGGCGCACTGCAGTAATGTTTTAGTATGACTTCGACGTCCGAATTGCGCGAGCTGACGTAATGCGAAAATTAATAAGATAAAGGTAGTCCGAAATATATATTCAAGAGACAAAAGATCAGAAATTGCTTTGATGATTTCGCCCCAATTTACCGAGATAAAACGATGAATAATACAGTGTTATACAGTGTTATACAACGTGATAATGTCATATATTACCCGATATTGTAAACAGAAATTGTATTGAAATCAGAGATATTGTTTCAATTTGAAATATGTCAAGTTGCAAAAATTCGTATTTTTAAGAAACAATGAATAAAAATCTCGACTTGTTTGTCGTCTTTCTCTGTTCTAGAGAAGAAAGAATGTCTTAAGATAGTAAACTATGAACTTATAACTTGAAATTACTTACATAAATCGAGTTTGTCACTTTAAATGAAGAGAACGAGCATTGAGGACATTTAATTTTCAAACACCTTGTATAAATAAATGCGTGTGTGCCAAGAAGATATTTGTACGAGAACGCGGCTCTTCAACGGTGAAACTAGCACGCGGAGCGTGTAACTTAAATTGTCAAGCTGTGTCCTCGGTGTTTCATCGCAAAGAAGAGGAGAGGAAAGATTTATATGATCACGAAATAATCACAGCCGAAATAGCTTCGAGCTGCCTAGCGAGCTCGCATTCCATTTAATGGCAAATTCCTCAGAAAATATTCTCTCTCTCTCTCTCTCTCTCTCTCTCTCTTTCTCTCTTTCTCTGCTCTCGCACATTGAGACTTGTAAATAGTCGCAATTGTTTTTGGATTCCCAACCATCTTTCATTCGTCGCCCATTTGAATTTTGTGTAACAAAAGTTTTGCAAAATTATTACACGATATATCGACGAATTATCCTATCTCGCATGTCGGGCATCATGTTTGTCACAAGATTGATATTTTACGAAAATAGAGAGTGATTTATTTTCCCCGGAAATCGCTTAAGCAAAAATATACCATAGTTATTCTGATTTATTCTGGTTTATTCTATTTTCTTCTTGCTATGAATGTCACATTGATGTAAAAATGTAACAGCGCGCATCGTTGATGTATGCGTGTCTTATAATACTAAGTGAATTTTAATTCCCGTTTTATTAAGATTCTGAACTTTCCTGCACTTTCTGAATTAGTGCACACGGTGCGATAAGTTGAAGTGAAACGAACGTATTTAACAATATAAAAACTAAATTGTAAGAGAAAGTAGGAGTCAGCGCGGTAATCGTTGCACAAGTATAATAATGGAAATGTTTATATATCCATTTTTGAAGTATAACAATATAAAAAGTATAAAATACGTACGCGTTTCGATTTACTTCAAATCATTCTCAACATAATTTCATATAATAATTTAGTACAAGTAATGCATCAACCATGCCAATCATCCAACATTACAATGGAAGTTCTTTAGCTTCATTCCAATTTAAGCCAGAAGGAAACAAGAACATATATTTGTTTCTCTTATTCAATTTATTGCACCGTGTACACCAGTTTAGAGATTGCAGGATTAAAAAACAGATCTATAATTATCTACATGATGATTTTTCATTTCAATAAGTTATGAATATCTCTGAATTTATCATGACATCTCTGCATACATTATATTAAAAAATCACATTTTTCTAACATGAGGTAAACTTTCTTTAACTTGTATAAACATTCTAATATTGCTTAAAAGCATTTTAATGTTTTACAGATATAATGACAGACGTAATATCTTTGTTATTCGCTTAGCTACTTTTTAAGCTTTTATTTTTTGCCTTCCTGTGTCAACATTTAGAAACATTATTTCACATTTAGAGAAAAACACAGCTGGCAACTATATAGATAATAACTGTACAATACTAAACTAAGAATCTCATACGGATTTTAAATTCTGTAATATTAATATAATTGAATAAACTATTTATTGCAATAATTGCAATAATTATAAAATAGTTTACTCAACTATATATGCACTAATTTTACATGTAAAATTTATATAGTTGTTACTTATATATATTTATATAGTTGTCACCTACTTTTTCTCTAAGTGCACTTGAAAGCACTTTGTAGCAAAAGTGGAGGTAGGGATGTACCTTATTTCCTGTTACAATCTTTATGATTTACGGTTCCGCTTGGATACTGTCGATGGCGCCGACTAACGAAGTCGAAGCAAGCTTTTTCACGGCAAGGATGTTCCGTAGCAATGTGGGTTAACTGCACCACCATGGAACGTACTACATTTGTTGGATTACGATACCGCGTTTCATCCGCACGTGGCTTGAAACTCTTATTAAAGCGTCCAATCCTTGCTGGTAGGACGGCTGGGAGGCATCTCCTTCGATCCGTAGCTTAAATGCAATATGAAACGCGCATCGGGACAGTAACTTCAATTTGAAACGTCATCGAAGCGAATCGCAACACATAAGATCCGTTTATCGTCGAAAGTTGAACGATTTACACGATACCTCATAAAGATTCATTATTCCGAAGCGTATCAGGACGTATCACAACAAACAGATATCCCATATTTGCTGTGTTCTCATATGTTCTACGTAAAGTCTAATGTTTCCTGTATTTCGGCATGGGAGAGCGAATTTGCGGCGCCGTTCGATGTCAGATTCGAGCGTCCCTGGCATCTCGTTGAGAAAAGTGTTTCACGCTTCTACGCAACGTACGTTTAACGTTGAACCAGGCCGTGTTTTCCCTTCGTGAAGGCATTACTATCGTTGTACGACGAAGAGTGGTTGGCTTGGAGAGGTGTACAGGGGAGTGTGAGTTTATGCACCACCTCGGAATAGCGGCGTAAACAGCGAGCGGATCGATTTATATGCGGCTAAGTAAGTGCATTTTTATGCACCGTTTCACTGCCGAGACCATCGTCGTAGCCTTGCAGTCGGTTACTTATTCGCTTAACACGCCGCATCAGCCCGCTACTTTCCCTGCCACGGACGTTGTCCGTGAAACGTACCTGGTATCCACTTGGACCGGAGAGACTTGTATTTGAATTATGCTTATTCGACCTATATTTTTCTTCATAAATATAGCTGCTAAAAATGTGTTATACAGATAAAAAAGATGTAGCTGGAAAGAGTGATAAAAAGTCTACGAGAAAAAATATGGCAAAAGACGTGACAGAGCAAGATTGAAGTTTCACACACATAGGCATAATATAGTCATGTAAGACAATGACATTTGTCCTGTAGTACCTGTGATATAGCGGTCACGATACATTACCCGAAAAAATAGCTTTCCAATTCTTTAGTGTCGATGGGTCATAAATTTTGCAGGCTGAATAAATTGCGCACAATATGTACGAAAGGTTCACGAGCTTTTAAAAGCGCGTATGCGGCTATCCACGATGACTGTCCTCCTGTTGTTTAAGCGGAAACGCCGGTGCTCATCGATAATCAACGAGACAGCGCACGAGCGAAATCCGCTTTAGCGCTGCAATGAGCAGATTGTTAATTGCAAACGTGGAAACCGATTATTTAACGACAGAAGTCGCCACGCTTAATCGGATTATAATAAAAATGCGATGCAACTAATGCGGCAACTTCGTCGTTAGCAGTTTGTGCACATTGCCCTAATTACTAAGTACATTAATCGAGATAATGTCCTTTTCGTCAAACCTGTTTTACCCTCAGTATACACAATGATTTTTCAGTCTTTTATTACACATGATGGATTATTCGTATCTGGATTAATTTTTATTATTTTTACAAGTATAAAGAAGTTACTTAGTAATTTTTATATACACTTTAACATCTTTAGAAAGTATTTGTGTACGATATATAAAAAAGAGATTTTTCAGAAGATCTTTGTAAGAGATTTAATTATAATAATTGCCGTTTTTTGCGATGCTTGGTTCTTTTTTGCTTGGCTCACTTCATGCTGTAACAATAAGTGTCAGCATAAAATGTTTTGAGCTTACAAAAGTTAGATTTTTGTGATTGATCTGTATACTTATGTGCTTGTATATTTGTACATTTTCGGTTTAAGTATTATATAATATAATATTAAAAGCCAAATAGCGTCTTATTGTCTAATATTTAAAAAAAAGGAAAGGCTAGAGACCATTATTTAGCTAGGTGCTCCTGGGCATGTGAAGTTAGCGCGCATCCTCACTTCAGTTCTAGAAAGTTTTAAGATTGATGTTTGATATTTTTTTAATAGTTCACGAAAATAATTATTATTCAATTCTTAAGGTCATGGTATACAAAAAACTTAGACAGTAAAACTTAAGCAATAAAAAAATCAATATGTTTGATTTGCTATCACTTACGTTGACTTTATGGTTTTTATTGTAATTGGCCAAAATTTACTCCTTATGATTTATTGTTTCAGTTTTTTTGTGCGCTATAGCCATTCGTATACATGATTCGTGTTCTGAGCGTTTCTTTCTTTTTTTAGGAATATCATTATTCTGGAAATTCGTCTATTCCTTAGATAAAGAGATTTCTTGATTTATCAAGTAGGATAAGGCGAGACATTTCAGAGGAAGAAAATGATCATCTTTCATTCGTCACCCACCCGAATTCCGCGTAGCTATAGGTTTTTCAAAATTGTTACAAGATAGAGACGAATTATTCCATCTCGTCATACATGGAGCATCGCCCCATAAGGAGTAACACAGTTATAGGAGGGAGATAAATCAAACAAATAAGGCGAATAATGATGTTTTTTGTTTAAGGGAGGTCTAGAGTGAATATTAGTTTCTTTATTTTCATAAAATATAATATCAATCTTGTACACTTAAATTTATATCAAATTATATATATTATTCAATTTGAGTTATTTTTATTCATATCTGTGTGTAGGTCATCACTATTCAATAGGTTGTTTAAATTTTAAAAGAATAGAGATAAATTTAATTATAAAAGATATTAATTTTATTAATACACGACAAATTAAATTAAATCAAGTTTGAATAAAATGTAATTCATAATTTACTAAAAAAAAAAACTCATGGAAGTGCCCCTTCGATTTCAATGATTGTCGAAATTGTAAGAGATAGAAAAAAAGTACTTTACAATAATAATTTTAAAAAATTTGTTTAATTAAAAATTTTTTTAATTATTATACTTATTAAGTATCTACTCTTAAAACAATTTAACTTTTATCTTAGTATTTTAAATATTCTTTTGTATCTCTTATAGTTTCAATAATATTCGCTTTGAAAGATAATAAGCAATTTTTTTTCAAAGAAATGTTGCAAACTCTAAAAGTGTGATTGGCTTTTATAAAAAAATACATATCTCTGGTTTCTGTCTAAAAAACTATATATTTAAAGCTCAAAATTAAAGATAGTTCTTTAAATTCCTTGGATTTTCTTGTAAGTGCTTACATTATTATAAACGTTCACTTTGAAATTATCTATAATGATTACATTTTGACACAAAAAAAAGTGAAAGTTAAAAAACAGAATGTTAATATTTAATAAAATGTTATTTAATTCAAAGCCTTAATCAATTACTATTGCTCCTGTGATATCTAATAATATAACAAGCAATAGCTTACATATGACAGAATAATTCATCAATATTTCTATCTTCTAATAATTATCAAACTCTATTGCAATGCAAAATTTGGATGGGCAATGAATAAGAATGAAAAATGGTCAGCAAATTTCCTCTGCTATCCCAAACGTATTTTGTCTTATCCTATTATTTTATAAATCAAGGAAGTACTTCAACCGAGAGGAAGACGAATTTCTGGGATAATATTGGAATGTAAGCGAGTAGTAGGATCGGTATTCAATCAAGGCTGGCTCGTGGCTGTTGCGTTAGTGGCTCGTGTCTCCATATCTCGTGTTAACTGCTCTTCGGCATGTTGTCGGCAATGTTAATTCGTGCTTACTTAGCGGTGATCCTTGTCGATGCGAACCACTGCGAATATCCGTTTAATTCACTTTGTGTCGATCAAGAGAGACAGAGGTAGAGAAAGGAAGATCGTTTCTGTTCTCAGCTTACAATTAGCGAACTGAATACGCGTATCGCCCTTAAAGTAATCTCCAGACACATTTCCAAGTGCAAGTTTATGAACTTGCAGATATACATATCCGCAGGTATACAATCGTCTCAATAGTTTCGTTGAAGTTAGTTATTAATTTACAGTAAAGGATTATGTGCGAAACTAGAAATTACTTTAGGCAACGAGTGAAAAACGATTCCGTGTATCGTGTAACAATGTCGGATATTTTGTACTGATCTATCTCATTCCATAGACGTGACAACACGAATGTTCTGCGTAGTACCGACAAGAACACCCGCATCTATCTGTCCCAGTGACGTAGGCGATTTAAATAATTAGATCACGATTGTGAATACACTGCGCGCATAGGATACACCCTAGAAGCGCGGCTTCTGCGAAAATTTAGTTGGTTCACGTAGCACGTGACGCGCCGGCAAAAGCCGAGTCAATAGAACAGTACGTAACACCGTCGGGGTCACTGTTGGCCAAGCCAAAATTACGTTCTTGCTTTGCTCGTGCTGTGCCCTACGGTATCCGCATGCGAATAATTAAACGCGCAGAGAGAGAGTGAGTGAGTGAGTGAGTGAGTGAGTGAGTGAGTGAGTGAGTGAGTGAGTGAGTGAGAGAGAGAGAGAGAGAGAGAGAGAGAGAGAGAGAGTGAGAGAGGAGGAAGGAGGGAGAGAGAACCAAACCAAGCCAATACATTTGGGGATTGTCTGAAATATTTAGACTTGGTTTGCAGCAGTGCGCCAGTGCCATCCGTTGCTGAAATTACTACTTGTTGGAATCCCAAGACGATTACCCAACGAAAAATAGGACACCGGATTATGAGAATTGAGAAACAAAAGATCAAAGAATGGGAAAATCGATCATCAGTCAAAGATAAACTCTAAATTGTTCAAAACTCGAAAACTAAAATTTTAAACTTTCGCCTAGGATATATTTGTATTATGCATTTGCAAAGTTTATTAGATTTTCTACCCAGAATACGCTAAACCGAACCGATAATGTTACTTTACAGTATTTTCTTTGCGAAGCATCATTTATTTATAACGCCACGATGCTTGCACTCGTCCTGTTTGCTCTTCGTAGAAAACATTAGAAGTAAAAAAGAAGAAAGAAAAGAATAAAAATGGCGAGGTGTAAGCAGCGGAAAGGAACAGACTGAAGAATAAAGTTCAGTTTCTTTCTATTCTTTTGTGAGTCTCGAGTAGGTTCCTTCCCACGCATTCCTCGCCACTCGACTTTTAAAGCACAGACGAACGGCTTGAATTATCTCATTTTCCGTAGGAGTTATTAATTCACGTAATATGGTGCGAAAATCAGTGATATTACAAGATTTCGAGTAAATTGCAAAATCTTAATTAACATTTTCGCAATTCTCTCATGATTCTATTGCTGTATTTTTCCTCAGAATTTAGAAGATGAAGATTGTATAACTGTTGACAATTTTCTAATATCGATGTTTATAAAACAAAGATTATAGGATGGTTCTCCAAAATTAAGAACGTCACCGTTCAGGCTGATCCACATTCG
>Ga0157363_1005049_pt1 | contig 12275 bp, 4 predicted proteins | sample AttsexASBM1_FD_111477 | JGI IMG/M metagenome (GOLD analysis project Ga0157363, IMG submission 111477) | Fungus gardens microbial communities from leaf cutter ant in Ribeirão Preto, State of São Paulo, Brazil - Atta sexdens ASBM1 | ecosystem: Host-associated > Fungi > Mycelium > Unclassified ...
ATAATATAAAATTACTAAATTATATACTCATTAGCCTTTCACATTGTATCTAAGGATTGACTTCAAATAAACAAAATCAAATTAAAAGTTATTAATTATTAATAAAATGAAGTTAAAAAGTTAAGAGTCTAAAATGTAACTAAGTTAAGTTAAAATTAATTAACTTTTTAACTTAACTTTTTATCTTTTTAACTTAGCACTACTCAATCCTGGTAATCAGCACACCAAAATACAGTATTATACCAATCGATAATAAAATCGAAGATTTTTCTTTTTCTTTCGGAACTCTACTCAAAAGTTGCACTCTAAACAGATTCACTCTAAAAGTTTTTAAGTAATTTAAAACGTTAATTCGTGTCATTTTGACATTAAATTTGTTGCTTTTACGCAGACAAGAGAGAACGCATTGCAGTTGCTGATCTTCTCGCTAGTGACGTTTCCCAGCACCGAGTTCAAGCTAGAAATCGTGGCCAGCCGAGTGGCGGCGATGGTCGCAGATCGGCGACGCAGAGTACGTCAGGCTGCGCTCGACACTTTGGCTGTTTTAGGACAGATCTACGATTCTGAGGTAAAAACTATCTTATTAGATTTGAATGTTAAGTCCATGGCACACAGAAAAATATACGGCAATAAGACGTAAGCAATAGCTAAACGAATCGGCCAATCGGTATAAAGACGTAAGTAATAACAAATTCATTAATTCAAAATATTGATTCATTTAGGTACTACTTACGTTTTTCTTACTGCTTAAATTTTTTATGTGACATAGCCTTCATGGACTTTCTATAATAAGCCATTACCTAGGTTTTGAGTCTTAAACCGTAAGAAATTAATCAATATCATACAGATGATTATTCTTTTCACATTCAACTACGCTCAATCAGAGTGATTAATCAATTTTTTACGGCTTAAGACTTAAAACTTAGTAATGACTTATTGTAGGAAGCCCATTAATCTTAAGCATTGAACAAAATAACCTCATTCGTTTGTAGGAAGTCATTCAAGCGGGAAGACGGGCGGGTGAGGGAAATCCCGACGCCGAGGCGATGCTGGCCGCCATCAGAGCACGTCTGACTAGGAAATCGCTACCCCTAGTATCGGCCGATGGTCTCGTGGTGTACGGTTTGCAAATTTCACCGACTGTTCAGATCGCTGGTAATAACAACCGGGAATAAACGAGCAAAGCATAATGCACTCGCACAGATAAAATCTTACGACAAAGTACAAGTTTCATTGACGGCGGTACTCTAAAAAAGAAACTTTATTGTACGATAGTTGCGTTGTTACAATAATAAATTGCTGTATCGTTATTTATTCTAGTGAAGTTGAATGAAGTTTTATAAAACAAAGAAATTTTATATGATTAGAAGATATTGTAATATAAAATGTAACGTAATAATATCACAGAGCGTAGTCAATAAGTTAATTCTTCTTTTATAACTGCATAAAAGAAATCACGCAGTTAGATTTCTAATAAACGTTTGAAATCACGACATCACATCGCGTGACATTTAATGTAAAACGTAAAGTTGGATATTACATGATTATCCGTATGTGTATCATAAAACTTATTTTCTTAATTGCACATATTATAATTTTTCTTTTTTCTCTAAGCGGACGTATATTTATATTATATCGTTTTTAATACGACGCAAGTGTAATTGAAAATTTTTGTATGATTAAAAATCCTTAATTATACATATTTATATTTATTTAACATGCATCTTTGATTTTTACGAGACATCAATTTCTCAGGCCCTGATGTTGATTGGATCGTGGCGGGAAGTGGTTCAGTCTCGCCTGGTACTGGTCGTAGTAGAGGTCAGATTATCGCCACGTCCAGGTCGGCACAGGGGAGAGCATCCAGGTAATTTCACGTGATTATTCGAGAAAACTCGGAATTTACCTAAAATTGCCTGAAATGTCGTGTCATTTTAGAAACGATTTTCTAAATAACCGCGAGAGTCCGTGGATAGAGAGACCCAATCTCGTTGCCTTAGGTGTCGGACTACAATCCAAGACTGAGCAATCAACGGCCTGGCAGTTGCAAACTAATGTAAGTTGGAACGCATATTTTCTATTTTACTTTTCTCGCTTCTTATTCTTGCGTGTATTCTTAAATAAATATATATATTGAAAGATAGTTAATAATAAATTTCAAATTTTATTTATATTATATTAACAGGATTTTATATCGCAACAATTTTATGAATTTACATTTATTTTTATATTTAGCGCGTTTTATGTTTAGCAAAGAGTATCTAATTGGCGTATTATTAACCATTCTCAGGGACATTAGTATATATCACTTCACACGAAAAGTATTATTGATTTCTCATTAAATACGGCGCGATGTATTGCGCGTTACTTTTTCAATGTCATTATTGTTACTTATCGAGATATCAGCTTTGCAATGCAAATACCGAAATATCAAATACACAACGAAGCAGGAAGTAGCGAACAGAATAATACATCTTTTCTCTCAAGCTTCATTTTGCATATCGCCTCGAACGTTCATAAGTATTTCTCAAGTGTGAATTATGAGTAAGGAGCTTAAAACACGAAAGGCATTAACTCTCTGCGTGATTCAATAACATCATTTTTTGCAAATACATTTGCGTCTTATGTTAATATCGTCAACGAATATAAAATAAATATTCATAAGTTAAGTTTCATAAAGTCGTCAGTATAACGTAAAAGAGAAAGTTACTATAATAAGGAATCTTTAAAATTAAATACACAGATTGTTCTATAAGAAGTTTGTGATTTTATCTCAGTATTACGTAGAGTTTGTTTGTTTTTGAATCAGGATTTCGATGGATGCAGAATATTTTTAGGATAATAGGTTATTCTAATTTTTCATTTTTATTTTTTTATATACGAGCATCCATATTTCAAAACATGATGCAAGTAGACATGTCTCGAAATAAAATGTAATGATTATGTCGAGCTTAAAGATCACGTGTTTATCAAATAAAAAAACGGCAAGTTAGAATATCGCATAATTTATGCAGATCTAATGTCGTATTTAAGGAATATCCTTTTTTTATTACAGAATAATGAAAATGATATAAAAGGACTGAATGGGCGAAATGCAAATGCGGGTAATGCAATTCTTCCTCTATTCGAACTGATTACTTTGACTAGTCTGATTAAATCTAACAAGAATTTGAAAGCGTTCATTCATTCAAATTTTCATTCAAATTTTCTAGGGGTGTCTTCAAATGCCAATTTAAGATTCGAGGAACAATTGCGATCATTTTACACGCCATTGAATCAGTATGATTTTGTTGGAACGGATGCTAAGAATCATAGAGAGATTTCTGACAACTTCGAGCAAAAAACGCGAAATCGCAGAGACATTAATGAAGTTCCTAAAGAAAAAGTAAGATTCTCTTATAGTGATATGAAATATTAAATTATTTTTGTCGCATAATTTATTAAAATTACACTACAAAATATTATTACAAATATTTAATATATAGATAAAATGCAAAATAAAGAAATGTGTCAAATATATGCTTGCAGGAAAGTATCGCTCTCAGAGGAGAATCCAGGATTCCAGTATTACTATCGCGTGAGCGCCCCAAAATAACATCGCAAAATCGTGAAAAATCCCTCAATTTGGAATATATCAATTCTAATTCGCGAAAGCAAACGACAGACATGTTAGACAGTAATCGAAATCAAATAAATTTGCGACAGGAAAATGTCGGGTGAGCATCTTTAGTATCTTCTTAATAGAAGACACGAATTTATTTCAAATTAAATTAATATTACATATATTTTGCATTAATTGTATAGGCATGCAGCGATATATCAACGGCGAAAACGTTTTCAACAAGAAGAAAGTCAGACTTTAAATCAAACATTTGATTCACATACTAGTGGTTATCGGCCAGCCTCTTACAGGGCTTTGGGAACAAATAGAGAATATAGTGTAAATTAAATATTTCAAATTCTCATTATTCTGTCATTATTTTCTCATTAGTCTGTCATTATTCTGTTTCATTAGTCTCTCGTTCTCCATAGAAGAAAAATTATAATTTCGATATAGAAAGTAATTTTTAATTTTTTTTTCTTCATATACGATTTTTTCTGCAAATATTAAATTAACTAAATAAAATAAAATATCTCATATATAATGTCAATTGTATTATAAATTAAATTATTAAATCTAAATATTGAATGTAATAATCGATTTTGCACAGATAAAAATGTAATTATGTTTTATTTGTTAATTTTGTAGGATACTGCAGGAAACAATGACATAATTTTTTCGGATGATAATTCGCATAGTTATAACAGATTCGTGGATACCGATAAATTTACGAACGAAAACGAAAGTTTGAATTACGCGGGAGGACGTCAACGTTCGCTATCCAGAAATATGCAACAACAAACACTCGTCGAGGCGTGAGTTTTCAGGAGCAATCTCTTTTTTTGATTGAAAAAATATTTATTCATATAATTGATTTTTTTTACAGGTATAACTCGATTCTCGAGCGCCAAAGAAAGTTCATGGATAGAAATGTCTATCGGCCGTTACGAACTTCTCCAAATTCATCGACCCATTTATATCAGGACTCTCAGAATCTGGATACGCAAACTTCTTCGGATAGAGATAGGAACGCGAGACACCGAGTAAATAAATCGTCTTTTTTAATCTTACGCTAAAATAAGTCGGAATTTTTAGACTTGAATCCTAATTCTGATCCAAACAGTACCTTGTCCAAAATCGCGACGATGTTTTTTACATTGATTGTGAGAAAAATTTCTGATTGAAAAAGACAAATCATTTTAGATATGTCTGGAGAGATTCAAGCCTTTTAATTTTCGATTTAGAACCCGATTTCAAATTCAGCGTCTTTAAATATCTCTAATAATAAATATTGATTTACATAAATCGTCACAGCCTAAGAACCGTAGAACGAAAGATATGGCAGCGACCCAGCAGAGAACCGAGATGGACTTAATTTCATCAAATTCGCAGGAGAATAGACGCTCTCTTTCAGAAAGTTTCGCCAGTCCTCATCGCAGAAGATTACGATCATTATCCCCGTCACAACTCCATCGATCGCGACATTTTGTCAAATTCACTTCCAACAGATTTCACGCCGCGTCGATGTACGACATGTAAGTTCTTCGCTTTTCGTAGAGTAGAATTTTTGCAATAAAATTATATCGGCACGCAATCATAAGATAGCAAGAATTTTTCTCTCTTTTTATTCTCTGTTTTTTTTAAAACGCTTTAGCAATCCCAAACAAAATCGATTCGGTCTTAAAATAACTTGCGAGCGAGATGTCGGTGTATCGTCACGCGAGATGATATGCGTAAATGTCGTCTACCAAACATTGATAAGAGCTTGAGTTTTAAATTCCAAAATAAATCTACACTGAAATCACATGATCAAAATTCATGCTTGATATTCATCAATTTTGTCCACGTGATCCTTTTTAAAGTCGTTAAAATATCGATTTGAACAACTCGGTGTGATATCGGTTTGTGAAAATGTACTATAAAATGAGACTTGCAAGAATTTGCAGTAAAGGAACAAAAATTATCGGAGACTCACCTCTAACAATATTTCACATGCTTAAAATAATAATATAAGCTGTAATAGCAATTGTAATATTATCGATCCGGCAAGGTACGCGACCTCATATTTCGCTTAATCTCAATCTTCCTACATGATACACATTATTTTTAAGACTTAACGTGTGTGGCAAGATCCAAATCGTTGATAGAGCGGTGAATTTTAGGTCGACAAAAATCGCCTTGCATGCCAGCGATTTTTGCAGCCGATATACTCTGATCGGCTCTAAATTTATATACACATATAAGTGTGCAACTTTTCCATTTCGTTGCCTCATCAAGATTGCAAGAATTGCGACTTAACATTTAACTCGCCTTTATAAGACTCGCAAAACATGCCACTATATCGCAAGTGGACTAGTTCTGACCGCTCGAATTAGTCGGTCGATAAAATTAAGAAAAAGAAAAAAATATGAAAAGACAAAGAAAAGCGCTCGTGCCACACGATAGAAAAATGCTTCAATCGTTTCGTCTTCCGTGCAAAAGTTATACAACTGAAAATTCGCAGTAGCTGGAAATGCAACGGATATAATGACGCGGGTGTTGTGTGCATGGTGTGTAACATGCGGGACTATTATAGATTGTCGAAACGCCTTGTCGTACTATCATCCATTCTTATCGTATATTCTTCCTCATTGAATATTTTACGTCTAAACCGGCACGCAGCCACTAATCGCTATTCAATATCGCTTATCCCGGAATATAACGTTATAATGACGGACATAAAAAAAAAAGATACTTTATGTATGAATCACAAAAAATTGACTCAGTATTGAATTCTCATCATCTGAATTTGATTCGCGAAAAGTAAACGAATTTCTTTCTGAAAGCAAAAAAATTCTTCGAGTGTGTAACCTCTGACTCACTGCGTTGATTTCTTCGAAACATCGCATCGATTTTTCGCAAGAGAAATTGCATGACTGAACCGATGAGATGTTCGGGAATTTCACTTTAGCATGTCGGTAATTCGAATAAATTTCTAAATTAAAATTAATTATGAATGATAATAGCCTCGTTTTTTAAGTACAATTTTAATATCGTGATCTCCTCGAGGCTATAAGAAACTTGAAGACTCCAAAACCTGTGGAGGAAAAGCGATAAATGCGCTTGGCATCTTTCAACCTCTTTTAACCGCGTTTCACTTGGATCGCATGACTCTGCCAACCCTTCTTTCGTGACCACGTGAGGGGAGAAGGGTGAATTATGGTCAGCCTGGTTTACGGTCTCATAAGGGAGCCTTGAAAGGATGATATCTAAGTCTTCGTATTATAGAAAATGTCCACGAGACAAAAAAATTCAAAAGAAGATTTATTATATATTTTTCATGTATTCAAATTGAGTTTTCAATTTCACATTTTTATTATATGATTGCAAAATTTATGTTTTAAATTCCTCGTTTCCTTTCTACTCTCTAAATTCTTTGGAGTGGAATCTCTAAAGAGTGAAAATTGAGCCAGTCTTAAAAAAAAGTGATTCAATTTTCAATTTTTAAAAGTGAGATTTCACTCTTCAATATAACAATTTATCCTAAAAATTTTACAGAGAGTGTTATCACTTGTTTTCATTCGTGTTTCTGTTTCATTTTTTGCATGTTTTTAAAGATTGGAATCGCACCTCGGTTTCTCAAACTTCGCATATTATTCTCGCCCTCTTCTCTGCGGTTAAAAAGAAGTAAAGTGCGGAGATCGGGGAGGCGAACGGACATGGGGCGGGGATGATGTGGGGGTGGCGGTGGCAGCGGTCAGCGTCGGGACGCTTGCCGTCTCTGCTACAGTCGTGCCACAGTCGTGCGTACGTCGTCGATTGTTACAAGCGCGTATTCTTCGCAATTATAAAGTATGTCTCCTTGTCGTCGAACATGGTGCTCGCTATTTCCTGTCGCTCTTCATAAAAGGTCCATCGCGAGAAAATAATTGAGCGACAAATTAATTGAGCCCGTTTGACATTACGCGCAAGTGTCATCAACCTCTGTCATTTAAATCGAATGACAGCGAGTGCGAGAACGTGGACACGTGGATTTCTCAAAACTGCTCGCGTTACACAAGGCTCGCCCTTGAAAAGTTGCTACTTGCAGATGGCAGAACGATGAGCATCGTAATCTCGATCGAATCGCTGTTAGTTCGACATATCGTATACGACAGTCATAGGATAATTACGGATTCGACCGATTCGCGAGAATATGTGGCGACTTAACGCAACTCTCGAGTTGCGATGTATCGTAAGATTGCGAATAGTATGTTAAAAAAAAAATAAAATAATATATTCTTATACACGAGAACTTACGAGAAAGTTACTCTTTAAATCTATTCTTATTTTAAGACCTTATTCGTAAACCTTAAAGGTTCTAATGCAGTTCTCTGATCGGTTCATAATGTCTTAAAACTATTAAGACAAATCTTAAATATAAAAATCTATTATGAAAACTAACGACCTAAAACTTTTAGAGTGAATCTCACTCTAAGAGTGAAACCCCGCTCTTAAAAAGATTAAGCTCTTTTACGATTGGCTCAGTTTTTACTTTTTAGAGATTTTTAAGATTTTATTTCAAAGAATTTAGAAATAATAATACTCGAGAATGGAAACGTTCAATGCAGGAGTGAGTGAAATGGAATGAAAAAGAGTAGACAAAAAGAGGATTCGTAGACAAGATACACGAGCGAATGTTTTTGGAATACAAGTTTCTTGAACACTTGATCGATAATTAATTTGCAGCTCGATCTTTCACGTTTCGCAGTTCGGATATTCCAACGTATCGCACATATCATAACACGCAGAGCATTTTGAGTAGAGCGTTCACCGATGTTTGAAATTGTCATTAGTATCGATTGATTCTTCAAAGCTCGCACACTTATTTCTTCTTACCGTTCTAACGATTGCGAAAGGTCGAAACTTGGCAACATTTAACCTTTTCTACCATATTATTATGCTATACACTATTACTTTCTGAATAATATAAGATATTAAAAAAATTAAATAAAGAAATAAAAAGATTCATATATTGAAAGATACGATTAGAAACACTAATAGATATCGTAAAAAGGTCAATTGAACAATAAAATTTTAATGTTCGGAAAGAACAACTTTTACTGAAATATACGCAAAAAATATTTTGATGCTCCAGCTAGAATTATTACTATTTTTTGTGTCTGATAGAAAATTATGTATCATGCGCACAAAATTTATAACACAAATCTAAATTCTATCTCTATCATCTATATGAGATATTAGATGCAATATATATCCAAGTACTTGCTAGAAATTTGTCTATTTTAGCTAATATTTCGTATTTACAATTAGATAATTTTCGTTATAACTGCAAGATCACTTTTTTGAGATACCTAATTTAAAAATTTAGCTAGATATCTGAAAATAATTTTGTTGTATATATATCTAGCTAAATTTTCAGATATTTCAGCAAAACCGTTCTTTTTTTGTCACAAAACGGTGATTTTTTTTTTATTTATAAAGGCGGATATTTTTTGTAATTCGCAAACGGATACGATCGCAAGAACGATTATGAGACAGAATTGCAACAAGTCGTTCAAACCATGACGTCGCACTCGCTGACCCCGAGGGTCAATTCATCGGATGAAACGAAATGCGCTTCGCGGCCGCGACCGAGAACTTTCATACGAGACCGTCGACGAGGCATCGCGGGATGAACTTCAAGTTTTGTGCGGGATGATCTTCAAGTTCTGGCCGATCAAGATGAAGGAGGAGAATGGTGTCCTCGTCGGCGAGGTACGACCGGCAAGCAGGTTCGGCGAATACAAAATCGCGAACGCCGTTCTCTTTTGTTGTCCGTGTGTCTTCCGATGCAGGAAATCAGTCGATGTTGGCCGCGACAACGACGGCGACGGGGATGGCAATGCGTCCGTTTCGACCATCATCACCACAACGACAACACCGGTCATCGCTTTGAGATTGAATCGAAACAGCGACACGATGTATGTTGTCCATCGCGGATCGAATTTGAGGAGAATGAAGGATGTAGCGCGATTTATAATAGATGTATAATAGTTTATAATAGTTTTTATTAATATTGAAAACCTCGAAAGCACTGCCGATGAAGATAATGTTTTATTCTTCATGAGAAGAAAATGATATGATATCGATCGAAGAAAGAGAAATGACATGAGTTGATACATTGAGAAAAAATGTATTAAATATTAATAAATCTTTATATTAAAAAATGTACTGAAAATATACTAAATTTTAATAAATATTTGTTTAAATAGTATTAACTTAATATTTACTTACATAAATAAATATTTACTGAAAGAATGATAGTTATATGAATTCAAATGAATAATTCTTGTATCAAAAATTAAATACATTTAGTAAATATTCAGTCAGTACTTTTCAAATATTGTTCAAAAAATACGTTTTTGCTCAATGTAAAGCTCAGTGTAAAACAAAGCTTATTAAAAAGCTTATTAAACAAAGTTTATTAAAAGCCTAAAACGTTACAAAAAAGATAATCACCTCATTTTAAAAAAAGTTCATCAAGCTTAGGCTTGATTAAATAATCGGTCAATTTAAACATCATTATATTAATATGCTCAAGCATAAAAGACACGTTGGTATTACATGACATGACTGTGTTTTATTTACCACGATTTACTATTCTGGAATATAGATTCGTCGTGTTTCAGCTTATAAACATGCAGCTATGCAACTAAAGTTCGCGTGAAAATACCATTTTGCGCGTTAACCCTGCCATTATTGAAATATGTCGCGTAATGATTGCATGTGAAATTACTTCTAAGTCGATTTCTATTTCTGCATTTCTTACAGTAATAAAACGACGATGGTGAATGAGGAGGAATACAATATACGAAACAAGCGTCACTTCTCGCCCGATGCGAAAGGCTACCATGTACAAAATTCAAACAAGGAGGAATCGCGGTACCAAGGTATGTAATACTTTCTTTCTCAAAAAAAAAAACGTTCGCCAGGAAGCTCTATGATATTTTCAACTTAATTTTTATTTTGACATTTAATTAAACTGAGTAATCTATATTTTTTCTTTCGCTTAAATTTAAAAAATTATCGAAAGACACTCTTCGTGGATATAGATTGTGATTATCTTTCACGATACCTGATTAATAAATATGATACATCGTATCGCACATCGATCTCGTACATCGATCGGAATGTCGCGCTGTACTAAAAGGACTTACGTTCTCAGCAAAGATACACACAATAAATTAAATACAATGTAGACTTTCGGCCTGAAGCGTGCAGCGCTGGAAACACAGCGAAATGGAACGAAAGGTTCTTCACCTCGTCATTGTGTATGCATATAGAGTTTAGACCTAGCTGACGCGCCGGTCGAGGTAATCAATATTCCGCTGGTCAAGTCTAAGGTACGATCGAACGTCGCGCTGCAGCAGAAAGTCCGATCGATAGCCCGTCTCATCTTCCAAATTGCAACACATTTAAATTAGTGTCTATCAAGGCTCGCGATATTTATAAACATAGACGGAAAATTCCACGATAAGATTAATTTCTTACACTAGAATCCACGGAGCGGCTAATATTTATATAGCAAAATGATTCTACATATTTTTAATATTTCTAAAACGCTTCATTACAATTTTGATATTCCAAAAATCTTTCTTTAATTTAAAAAACTTCTAGATACACACAAAAAATATAGATTCTATTATATTATTCCTTTTTTTATGTTAATATAATTTTAAATAAAACGTTTTATGGATTATATATTTAAATAATACTTTTCCAGTGTAATAATTTAATATTCTATCTTTTTGTACATTTGATTTTTAAAAAATTTTGTGGCGCCGCCAATGGGCCTTCTTTTAACAAATTTCTAAAATCTGCTAATGAGGTTTCTTAAATGTTTATTGATATATCTTCAATGAGCACGTATTATAACATGTCTAAACGTTCTGAATTCCCAGAGTTTCTGCGTTCCTTCTCAATCGGCGCGCGCGAACGTCCGAAAAGCGCGAGCAGTTCGTCATCGGACATTTCCAGGAATGATCAACCGGGACGAGAGGAAGATCAGGATGCGACACTGCGAGATTACAATGGCAATGACAATAGCGGATCGTCGACTCCGCGGAGCCAAAACGCTGGCGATCCGGCGTTCGACGTTATCACGCAACAGACGACGAATTGTCAGAGCGCCACTCACGACGATGTCGATTCTTTTTTCGTAAGAAATCATCGCTTTTAATAACATTCTTTTTCCTCTCACAGCGCGTCGAACTGCTGAAAAATCGAACTTGCAAATCGCAATCTTTACGTATACAGGGTGGCCCACCACCGACGAAGAGTAATTCAGTAATAGACTTTTTCGCATATATGGAGTTGTTACTTCCTCAGCGAAAATTTAACCGGAGTCTGTCATTTGACACATCATTTTGTTTTTCAACATTAAATATTACGGTAATTAAACGTCAGATTAGAGTTCAAATAGAGTCTACTTGAAATTTGCTGAAATTATTCAGCTACGTATCTATTGAACAGATATTCAAGCCCACTTAAAGACAATGTATAATTCGCGATAGAATTCGAGACAGAATTCTATTTATAATTTTATGCGTTGTGTAATACAGAAAAAATATGAATAATTAGAATTATAAATTTATAATTATAATGCTCTATATAGTCTATTTTTATAAATATAAAAACGCATCAAATATGTACA
>Ga0157363_1005050_pt1 | contig 12274 bp, 6 predicted proteins | sample AttsexASBM1_FD_111477 | JGI IMG/M metagenome (GOLD analysis project Ga0157363, IMG submission 111477) | Fungus gardens microbial communities from leaf cutter ant in Ribeirão Preto, State of São Paulo, Brazil - Atta sexdens ASBM1 | ecosystem: Host-associated > Fungi > Mycelium > Unclassified ...
ATCGTCTTCTTCATCTAGCCTCGTCCTCTCTCGCTCTTTCGAGCAGCGAGCTTCGCGTTCTCGAGTCGGTCACCTGTAAGAGTGAAAGTGTCCTCCGTCTTGCTTCATTTGCCGCGCGTTCCTCCCCCCGCACTCATCAAACCACTACCTTCACTAAATCATCACCTTCCGCGACACCTCTGACGGCACACGCTGCCCATCTTCCATCATACACGATCACCAAGCTTTTTGACCAACGACTCATCCCGTCCTGTCAGCCTTCCCGTGCAGCGAGAGAGAGATGATTTCTTTCTGTAGATTTCTTTCTGAAGTCTCGTTCAAGGCAAATATTTCCGATTGTGATATTTATAATTGCTAATTATAATCTATAATTGCTTATTATAATCTATTTAAAATATCTAGAATGTATATTAAGCTGTTAACGTGTCTGCGATTCAAGGTTTATCCGGATTTATGAATTGCATAATCATTGATATTTTTATTACTCTTTTTTTTATAAAAGACTTACTAATTTTATATCTCTTACATGCATAACACGTTATTTTATGATAATAACAATATACATAGTAATATATTAGACATATAATTTTAAATGAAAAAAGAGGATTGTGCTGAAAGAAGCTTGCTTTTATAATTATATGTATTTTATGCATTTTTTATTATTGCTGTTTTTTTATCCAATCTATCAGTCCTGCTATACACAGAATATATTCAATATATTCAATATATTCGTCAGAATTGCATTTTTTGTATATCTCATTCTATTATCATATTATCTTAGATGTTGATTTACGCATATTAGAAACAAAGAAATATAATGAATTGTGAATTTGTATAACTGCGAATAATGAATTTGTATAACTAATATTGACATCGCTAAAATTAAATTTAAAAATTATACTCATACAACGAATATATAAAAACAAATGTCATTAGATTCCTTAAAGGAATACAAGCGTGCAATAAATTTACGATCATAAATGTCGAATCATAGCGATGCGTTAATTAGAAAGCTGAAGTTTATTCTTTATCACAAAGAGATCGCAAGAAAATGAATTGCGTGACTCCCGTTTATTGCGGCGCAACGTGACTTTTTTTTCTTAGACTCACGTCGTTTGAGAAGCAATTTCACAGGCAACCTTTCAACAGGTACATTTTGGAAGAAGGAGCAGTTCTTCCATCTCCAGTAACTGTAAAGTTTGTCTCTTTTTCAAATTTTTCTTTTATTTTTTGCGATAGTAAAATCGTTCGCTAACGGGTTGTGTGTATCAGAGAATATAATTAAGCATTGCCTTCACATAAATTTTGATCTTCCCAAGGATAATAAATCGTTGCCTAGCATAGGACATTAGAATTTTGAAAAATATTTTTAACTTTCTATCCGATATCTAAATCTAATCAATACAAAGAGAAACAGCCAATATGTATATATAATTATTACATAAAATATGCCAATATGTATAAAAATTAAGAACATTGAAATGATATTATATCGTTTTGACAAGAAAGTTAGTAAAAATATTTTTTAATAAATATTGTTTCTTACGTTGCAGATTCACATAAAGGGTTCAAACGACACAGCCAATGTATGTTGTTAAAATTAACAAATATTACGCACACACACATACACACACACACACACACACACACACACACACACACGCGCGCGCGCGATATGTATAATTATTCATACAAATATATTCATGCCAATAGTTAGCAAATATGCTTGAAATTGACGTGCATTGATCATATCGGAACCGCATTAATAAAGAATTTGCTCTTTATATATAAAATTAATCTTACAGCAAGACAATATAAATATGAATTTATGAAGAAATAGAAGAAAGTAAGAAAGATGTTGCAGTGTGAGAGAAACATTTTGGATGCAAAGAACCTCTGCCCCACAAGATCGAATGACTATAATCTTCAATAGCCGATTCATTATCATAAATTACATTAGAAATTTCGTTAATAGACAATATCGCGAGACCCGCATGCCGATGAGTCGGGAAAGCTTCAACTTTCGAGTACGTCGACCCCTGATGACCCGAAGCAATCGGCTAAACGTCTCGTTTATCCTTTCTACTGATTGTGAGATCCGAATTGTGATTTTACAAAATTGTGCAAAATTGTACCTTTTAGAAATTTTCGAATTTTAAACTGAAATAACTGTGCAAATGTAAATACATAGCAAACAATATTAATTATAATTTATGTTCTGCAAACTAAATTAATATCAGAATTTATTTTTGAAACAAGCAACAACAAAAATCTGAAATGAATACCATAAATTGAATATTAAATGCATATATTATTTAAAAAAACGCTCTTTATCGAACAGAAGTATAAATAATATTAGATAAATTCAAAAGTCTCTCTTTAAATATCTCGAAAAGATTTTTTGAATCGCATTTTATTAAAAAGTTTTTAATGCATTTTATGTGATGCAACGTACATTTATTATGTTTTCTATCAACAATCTTTCTGAGAAATTTATTTTTCTTTATTTTATTATTATTCCACTTTTTTGGCCACGCTCAAGATAGCGCCCAATCTGCAATTTTGAGCATCGCTGCTTTCGACGATCCGGTATTCTTTCACGGTCGATTTCACGCGTTCGTCGCACCTCTCGATTCGAGAATCAAGATTCCAGATGTCACAATGGAGGAACTTTCTTTCTGTGGTCAGCCGTGCAACGTGTAAAAATATTTTTGAATTACTGAAACGCATCTTTTATAGGATGTTACTAATTCTTCATCTTTCTTTTATGTATTATTTTTTTTATAAATAATTCTATTTGTTACATAAGTATATAACATCTAGCTTAAACACTTAAATTCTTTAATTATCACAAAACACGTTTCTTTCATTCATAAAATGAACAATTTTAAATAAAATTTTGTTTAAAAACTTGTATCTGTATACGAGCTATAAAATCATTCTTGATTTCGTCGAATGAAATTTGCTTTTAAACTGATTAACATAATATTTACGTATATTTTACGAATAAGACATAAAATTAAAAAAAAATACCCTGATATTTCTAAAATATGAGTAATTCTGTGGAAGTAAGTCTAAAATTTGTGTGATGTTTTCATAAAATTTCAAGAAAACGGCATGTAAATGGGGTGCACGCAAACGGTTGTAGTCGTAACAGCTGGTATAGCGTTGCGTCTCTTCGCGAAGAAGGAGTTGGAGCGCATCATGCGTTTTGGGTGTCGTAACACAATTTTATAATTCCGCCACGCTACTTTGCCTACCGCGGGGCCAGGTCGACGACCGAGCATGTATTCCAAACGGGGTACAAACGCGGTCGTAATATGACCGGTCGGCCGAGTATGTACGTATGTACATATGATCGACCGATCGCGTCTCTCTACTCGGCCAACTCTCTCGATCGCGCGACGAGAGCGTGAACGCAATAACGAATATGCTTCGAAGCGTGCACTAATGTCCCTCCATAATAAAATGGACATGGTTTAATGGAATTAGACCCTGGTTCCTCTCTCTAAAATTAAAATCGACCGGTCGAGGAAAAAAAGAAAAAAAACGACTATTCCTAGAAACGAAAGAGGTAGATCATATCAAAATAGTGACCCAGAAAAATAAATTGGACATTTTTTTTGCAGGATCTTAGGCTCTATTATGTTCAGCATTCCTTATATACGGTTATGTACAGTTTTCCATTACGGTACATTATGTGTTTTTAAATTGTAGCAGAGTATCGGAGCTTAAGATAATAAATATAGAAATATGACAGGTTGTTTGACACCCTGTTATAATATAAGAGATATGCTTCCGCTCATAGGAAGCATAGAATGCACGCGTAACGTATAATGCATAAGAAAATAAATCAATAAATTTTCTTTATTTCTTTTCTTTCCATAAAATAAAAAAACTTTGCGCAATTGATTGATTTTTTTTATGTTTAATGCATTATGCATATTGTAAAGATCTGTGTTCCGGCCTTAAATAAGAACAGTAAGTTCACTCTGTATCGACACTTCTGAATGCTAAATGATGTGCGTATTAACCTATAAGAAAAAAATTGCTTTAATCTTGTTGATTGATTTCTAGATTTAAATGTAATTCTTTATTTGAATAGAAGCAACAACTAATTGGCGAATACTATATATAATCGCTATGTCATTGTGTAATTTGCTCATATACGAAAGATATAATAATTATTAGTACGATTTTTGGCAGAGAATCCAAATAGCTAAAATCTATGGTACAGGATGCGTGTTTGCTGAATTGCTTGTATTTTAGAAAGTAAATTACTAGAATTGAATAACATAGAACGCATCTAATAATGTCTAAAATGCAAACAAGACATATGTGTCGCTGGCTTAAGTCTGTAGAAACGATTTTAAACAGATCATGCTATTAATTTCTACAGGCAGAAAAGCAACAAATTTTACATGGTCTAATATCTGACGATGTCAGCAAACTGCCGCCAGAAATATAATAAAGCTTGCAGATACACTATGCTGATATACTATTAGATTGGCAGCAGAAACCGAACAGAATTTCCAGCTCTTCCTCGATTTCTGCCACCAATTTGCTGGCATAGCATCTCAACAGGCTTTGTCGACAAATTCCGAGATTAATGCGAACATAAATGGCTATGAAATCTGATCAAATGTGCTGCTAATGTGCTAGCATTTGCTGCTAGCATTTTATTACTTGACAATTTATTATAGGTGACATCTTGTTATTATCGAAAAGTAACCAATCGATCTTGCATTGTTAATAAAAAAAACATACAAGTTTCTATAACGTCATTTAATAATTATTACCAAACGTTAAGTTATATTATTACATTTTATAAAAACACTCTTTAATTTTTCTTAATTTTTTGTAAAATTCCTTAATTTTTCTTATATATGATTCTGGATTTTATATGAAACAATAAAAAACAGTCATTATTTATTACAATTAAAATTTTATTTTAACTAGATATTGGCTGCAATTCATAGTTTGTTCTTATCTTAAGACTTAAGTAATATCTTAAAATGCTGCACGCCTCTGTGATGGATTAAAACAGTATTTAATTATTTTACAGCATTTGTGATATTACCAAACTCTTTTTTCAGTGTAAATCTGTTCACGTTACTTGCATTTTTTGCATTCACAATCTAGATTTTCTATTTCTTCAACACTCGAATATATATATTTATCTCGTTTTAAGTGCAAACATTTTTAGAAATTTTAAGCAATGTAAACAACTTTAAATAGAACTCTAACCGTTAAGCACAATCTAACATTTTTCTAATATATCAACTTTTCTAATATTAGTAGAAATATATTACAGTAGGCTTTGCATTATCCCAAAGTATATAACATCCATTGGATGAATGTCATGTTTTTGGGACAATTTTTTGGGACAATTAGTAGTAAGACATGCTCCATTCTTGTCCAGAGTTAAATGACAAAATCAATTAACATTAGGAACCTGCATTGGCGATACTATTTTTTCTACAAAGATTGCTTACGATGCTTTGATTTTATTTATTACGCTTTCTTTTGTTTCATATGTATTACTTGGAAATATGAAATCTTAATGAAATTAAAAAAGATTTATAATTCTTTAAATCAATACTTTATTTCAAAACAATGCAAATATTTCTATCCGTTAGAAAAAATATTAATAAAATGATTTATTAAATTCATAATATAATAAGAATAACTATTGATATTATATAAAATAATAATAATATATACATATAATTATTTAAAATTTAAAGTTTAATATATTTTTTTAAGATTAATAATAGCTAATAGCTTTTAATAAAATTTCAAATAACATCTTATGCAACTTCTTATCGTTCTGCTCATAATATTGATATACTACTGATATACTACTGATATACATCATACGTAATAATACTGATTCTCTCTTAATTTTGCCTTCGATCATGTAAAGTTGTTGATAAAGCATGACTCACAGCCTTTTCAATTTCGCATACATCGTGGCTTACGCTCAAATCGCCTCATCAAACGTTAATTATGCGTTGCCGTTATTACGTCGAGTCACAGTTTCATTCTAATTCTCACAGTGACGGAATTTATAATGCGATGGAGTCTGAATTTATAATATTATCACGATTGCGTCTCTTAAATAATGGAAATCAAACGAAATCGTCGGACGACTTCGAGGAAAGGCGTTGACATATAGAAACTCAATCATTTTCATTTATGCCGCGAGGAAAGTGCATTCGAACAGCTTCGCTATTTTTTGCATTAGACCGCACTAGAGAACTCTCTTCCTCGCTTTCAACAAACATCAAACATATACCTATCTCACTTTAAATTTCAAAAATGTACATTAATTCCACCCACATTAATTCCAGCCACAAAAAAATAGACCTATTTTCATTTAGAGACTTTTAAAATATCTCTAGTTTCGTTATTTACGAGGCGTAACAATCATTCCGATTACTGTTCAATAACCGTGGTAATATATATATATATATATATACCTGTGCATAAATCTTTTTTTTTAACTGATTTCTAGGTGCTATCATACGAGTTTCTGTTTGCGATCTTACTTACGTCGCATATTATGGGTCACTTAAGTCACTTTGCACACGCGTGCAACGACCACGCATCATTAGCCTGCTATATATTATCTCGTATATCATCATAAATGCAACAGGTTTTATGTTATTTATAACCTTGTTAATACGCATTTTGCATATTCTAAGCACAAATAATACAATAGCCATAGGAAAAGTTAATAAGGTTCCATAACCGGCTTACTTGTTATTCTTGTAAAAATATTGAGAAAAATATTTTGATTATATCAATGGGATAGTATATGATAAAACGCAATTTAGCAAAACCAAATAAAATTTCTAGTTATCATGATTGGATTCTACATTTTATAGTTAAAACATTTGATAGATTTAACTATAAGAATTTTTTGTTGGATTTTTTAAATTATATTCACTCTCTAGACGGTTTCTTTTTTATTAAAGAGTCATATATATGCTGATCTGACTGAATAAATTTATTATTATTAACAAATTCTAATATATTTAACAGGAAGAAATTAATCATGCTTATTTAGTAATTTCTAAAAGAATTTTGATTGATTCATTTTCTAATAGACATCATACTAGTTGATTTTCAATGTATGCATCTAGATTTTTTTCCAGTGATCCTCGATAAAGATTTTCAATTCTGTTCGAAAGATAACAGACTCGAATTTTTATTTTTTCTTTATTTTCCAATGTTTTTTTCGCACGAATTAGTATTTGTCACTTATGTCATCATTAATTCAAATAATTATTAATATCTTTTTCTCTTTATCTTTCTGTATAATATATTGATTACAATAAAAATATTTTAATAGTGAATAAAATGATATTAATTCTAAATTCAATCCCTAAAAATTTAAAAAGTTATATCTTTTAATTTCTGCATTATAGACAAATATCCTACATGTTCACTCATTATTTTATTATACAAATTAAATTTTAGTGATTGAGTGTATATCAACACAGAATAACCTAACATTATATTACATTTTCGTGTTTAATCAATCACAGATGGTTTCGTAATTCCCTGTTGAGCCGTCGTGCCGAAACTAATTTTCGCCGATCCTCTTTGCGTTTGTCTGCACCGCACTTTTACGAGGCTTCGTGCTTTCAGTACGATATGGTACCAGACGAGTTCTCGCGTGCAACTTACGAAATACGTGCACGAGGCGCGATGCTGGCGTACACTTGCGAGCGGACAAAAACAGTAAACCCAGAAACACAGTGCGCCTTCTTCTTTCACGGGGCAACGAACTCCGTTCTCGCATCGACACCGCGGATGTCATTTGCTACGGCACTGGCCAAACCACTCGGAGAAACCGATCGATCGAGGTCCGATCCATTTTTTTCTTCGAACAGTCGGGAGGACACGCGTTTCTTTCTGCGATTCCTTTTGAAGCCGTGCAATGTTGTCGCGATCTGTTTGTGATGTCATCGCGAGATAAATCATACTGCTATTAATCAATTAGGTGAATGAGAATTTGATTAATTTTCCTAAAGATTAATTCATCTTAAAATTGTTCACGAAACTATATGAATTTTTTTTTAATTTGACAACTTGACTTCCGTTGTAACATTCTAAAATATTCGACAGATAAATATTATCTAGGAATCAAAGTCTACTTTTATCACAGCAAACAACCGAAAGTGTAGGTAAGAAAAAAATATATATCAAAGTAATATAAAATCTGTTCTTGTAGAAGATAATATTTGCTATCGAGATTTATTAAAAATCTTTTTGCAACCTGTTTTGATGTCAACTTCCACAAAGCAACATGTAACCCGATGACAATTGTTTGTCAAGGAGTATACTCCATACAAAAAAACCAGCCTGCACATTCCATGCTGCAAGAAGGGATATCACGCTCACCCTATCCGATAGACAAGAGTTCTACGTAGATAAACGTTTTAATACTGCTGATAAGACACGACTCTGTATGGTTGGAACTTTTACACGTTGCTATCTTTTATCTAAGAAATTTTATCTAAGAAAGATCCAGGATAAATAAATCTTAAATTATTTACAAAATTTTTTACGTTTACCAAAACTTTTTTTTTTATTTTTTTTATTTATGTATATTGAGTAGATTTCAAATTTTAGTTGATAATCTTATTCTGAATTAAAAATATTATAATTCTAGAGTCTGATCATAAGATGTGACTTGATAAATTTTTGATCCGTTTTTATTAACTTTCGCTCAAATTCTGATTTCGATTACTTTAATTTAGGTAGAAAGAAAAATTGCTCAAAAAAAAAAGAGATAGTGATAGTAATTATATAAGTGCCGTCTATATCTAAGAAACACATAAAAATCAACAATATGAAAGTCAACAACAAAAAGTCAAAATGGCTTAATTTTATTGTTTAAGTATATTAATATTAATAGACTTAATGTTTAAGTATAGTTAATCAGAAAGAATCTCTCGTTTGATGTAATAAATATTTTTAAAATATTTTGAATTGGTTATAGTCAGTTTGTGAGTAATATAAAGAAACAAGCATAAATGTCAAAGAATCATCGAATTGCATATTTATAATAAAGAAGCTAATTTCTTCTGGCCTGACAGAAACAATTATTATTAACAACTGAATTCATAAACGTAATTCATAAACAGCTATTCAATTAATTAGCAACATGCTCATGCATCTAATGTGATATTCTTCTACATCGATAAAATACCATACTTATGTTACTTATGTAATTATCCATTTTTTTTTAGTAAGATGAAATGCTGTTATGTCATCTTCAGGAAAAATAAATGCCTCTAATTTTAAATCGGTATTTGATTTGATAATACACAACCAACAACGAGCAATAATTTTCTATCATTCCCATCTTTTACGCGTAATTAAACCGGAAATAAATTTTTTAATTTTTCAAGCTTGTCCCAGTGATAGCCGATATAATTTTACGTAATAAGTCGCCAGCTGGTTACCTCTAATTATCACCGTTCTTTGAGAAACGTTTTCCTTTTCTGTCGTACACCGAATACCAGCGCTATGGCGTGGGCTGGGATACAAGAATCGTGAAAATAGCATATTAACAAAATTAGCATAAGAGGAGAAAGTCGCGGTCATCGGCCGCACGACCACATTTGCACGAGTGCCGAATCTGCGAATTCTCGTGCGAACGACTCTCGAAGGAGAGATAAAAAGCCAGTACGTGCATAACTCGTGTGAAATCCCCGACTGGCGCGCGCGAACAAATTCGTACTCGCCATCGACCCTTTGACACCTATTAAAGAAGTCAATATGGTTTATTTTCTTCTTTATTTACGAAAAATTTATTAATGCTGTGAAAAATTTATTAATGGAACCCTTAGATTAGGGTTTCTATAATAGGAATAACACTATCTTAGATAGCCTCGCGATTTCTATTAATTTAGGAATAAACATTAGTTTTCTTTGTGTAAATCATCACCTGGAATGTTTTTTACACTCCAATTAAAAGTCGTTGTTATTAACCTTTCGGAGCTGACTCTGAAATCTATAACACACAGTTACTGACGCTGGATTTATAAAAGCTTTACATTTAATTTTCTGTTAATTAAAAGGGATTAATTAAGTTCAAGAAACTAAAAGATAACTCATATTAAAAGGAATAAATATATTTAATTAAAAAAAATATATTAATAAGTTTTTATTTATTTTTAATAAATATATTTTATTAAGATTAATTTAACAGATATTACTTAAAAAAAATTGAAATATTTTGACAAAGAAATTCATAATTGAGTAAATCCAATTCGTCAGCTCCGGAGAATTAACTAGATATCGTGTCTTATTCTCCAATCATCATCTAACAATAAGTATTACTAGCTAAGAAATCATCGATGTGATGTTATGGTATGTTTGAGAAAGTGCATAAACACAGTCATGTGTTACATTGTTGAATAACAATCTCTTCGTGAAACATAATGATTCGTCCAACGCACATCCGGATCTCGCATCCACGCGAAAGGATGTGAAAACGCTGTCGCGGCAAAATATTTGCGTACTCAAATTAAGGCGACGTTTATTCACTTAGGAGTCATTGACGCGAGCTTGGTTGAAACGTAACATCGCGATGAAGTGATGTGCAAAGACGCACTTGCACAAGTGCAACGGCAGAGACGTCGCGTTTATTTTGCAGCGAAGTATCCACCGTCGTGCAAACACTTTAAGTAGGTACAAATATCTAGTTAGCGAACAGGGTAGGTCGTTGAACCCGAGAGGGGAGCGTCGATCAGCTGGTCGCCGGCTACACACATCGCAAAGATCGATGGTTTTCGTCGACCCAATTTCCTGACTGTCACGCAGAGGGAGATGGACAGATTGGCGACAGGACGATCGCGGGGCAGGGGTGAACCTATCGCACTTTCAAATCACGCATTCGCGTTACAGTCATCTGCATGGACGGCGGCTCGCTAATTTTTCCTTACGCTTCCCCGTGTACGCTGCACCGCGTGTTTCGTCACGAGTACGCCGATGCCAATTACGCTGAAAGAATCATATCTGTCACCTCATTACGAGAGAATAATGCGAACATAAACAAAGCGTATCCCACGTAGACTAGTATCTGACAACTAAATTGCCAAGAAAAAATTCTGAAATGAAAATTCTTGAAAATGAACGAATCAGAAGATTCTAATTATATAAGTCAAAATTCTAGCTATCTAAACTAGAATTGTAATAGATTCAATCAGAAAATTATAATTTATCTATTTTCAATCAGAATTTTTTAATTCCAATTAATGCAATCAGATATTTTTCCAGTGCAAATATCGATAAAGTTTATTGACATTAATGATTCTTTTATCTTTATGACAATCATATCATCTGTAATATCTGTATTATTGTATTCGATTTTATTTGTTTTATTTCAAATAATTTTATAGTTTTCTACGTTAATGATCGCAGCTATGAAAAGTTTGAAAAATATTGTTTGAAAAATATGGTCTATACAGAAATGGGATTAAGTTTGATTTATTGTATTTTTAATAGCAATTTATTGATGATATATTGGTTAAACGTGGGCTGTATTGAATCAATATTGAGCCATTCACTACTACTCTACTGTGCCAATAACTGTGCTATTAAAAGATGTTAAAAATCTTCTTCTGAAATCAATCTTTCTTCTGAAAGATTTCTTTTTTCTGAAATCAATATCGAATATTATGTATAGTATGTTAAATAATATGAAATTTTAGAAATAAAAAAAAATTAAAATTCTGTATATATGATCAATAATAATGTTTTCAAAATTTATGTTTTAAAATTCAATATATATCAATATTCAATATTTGACGGATTTTGTGACATAACACGGGTTGCATTATTCTTAAATGTAAAAAAAGTACGTATTTTTTGTTTGTTTAGTTTAGTACGCACTCATCAAACGAGAATGGATCAAAATGGATTGAAATTTTTTTCTATCCATATTTTAAATAGCGAATACTTTTTTTGGATTTAATTGAATTCAATTGGATTCAATTAGATTCAATTGAAAAACTGCATTTCTTATTCAAAATTTTGAATTGAACAATTTGTATAATATTCACAATGCACAGGAAAAGCCAATATTATTTTTAGATTGAAAGGCATAAAGATGCTCCATGCAATTCCTATAAATGAATAAATATCTTATAAATGAATAAATATCCTATGAATAAAAATGCATTCAGGATTGAAAAGCATTCATTTTAACATTCAATGTGAATCAATATTTCTGAAAATCTGAATCCATTTCAAT
>Ga0157363_1005051_pt1 | contig 12274 bp, 6 predicted proteins | sample AttsexASBM1_FD_111477 | JGI IMG/M metagenome (GOLD analysis project Ga0157363, IMG submission 111477) | Fungus gardens microbial communities from leaf cutter ant in Ribeirão Preto, State of São Paulo, Brazil - Atta sexdens ASBM1 | ecosystem: Host-associated > Fungi > Mycelium > Unclassified ...
GATTCAATTTACTCTTCATCTTTTTCTAATTCTAGCAAAAGATAAAGTTGAAATTAGCCGTTAAGTAGATAGGTGAAAATAATTTTTAAAATATCTCAAAGTTTATCTTTATAGTTATAATTTTTTAATAGCATATATAGAGAGTTAAATATATATTTATACTCTTATGAGAGAGAGAGAGAGAGAGAGAGAGAGAGAGAGAGAGAGGAAGGTATAAACAATGAATTTTACTTCTGGACAATACTTTTTATTTTTCTTTTCCCAAATAAAATTTTTAAGAAACTTTGCGTGGGGTGCTGCTTTCACCTATCTACTTAAAGGTTATATAAAATTAAACTACATTGGTATAGAAACGGTCATGAATCAGTGATTATCGTAAATCAATAAACATTTTCAGCGTGTAACAATCATTCTGAAAATTGCTTTATTGCTCTTAAATAAACTGATCCCGTGATTTTAATCCTTGTAGCCACCCGTGATCCAATTTACCGTGTGCATACATAATTCTCAATCTTCCAACCGACACAGAGAACGCGCATTAATTAATCGAAATGGGTCAGCAATATTTGCCGAATGAAAACCCGCTATTTGCGCGTCGTATACCTTTCTCACAAACTGCCGGATGCAGAAAAATGGACTCACTCTTACGTCATTATGTTGTTACACGTATCATGATAATGATAACCCAATGGCGGCGCGGTACGTCAGAGCGTTCGAGGAGTTGCATATCAAATCGAAAGTCAACAAATTACGCTGCAGTTAATGAGAGACTTGTTTCGACTCTCCGAAGAGAGCCACGTAATTATTAAATCGTTAAGGAGAGGGCTATACACGGACAGGTACCATCGCTTCTCACGATCAGCACGAGGACGACTCGTTGATGCTTAAATTATCGTTAGCACCAAGCGCGTTTCACAATTTTTATTTAAACTTCATAGTTTTCCAACCGTGAAAAATTATTTAGAAATTACTTGCGAATAAAAAGACCTATTAAAAAATTTAATAATTTTATTTAATAATTTTTACATTTACATTTATGAATAATTGTTCGTGGTATTTTCTACTAAAAAAATTTCTATAAACATTATATGAAAGTTATTTATTTAGTAAAATTACGAAATACGCTACGGTTAATTTTATGTGAACGTTTTTAACAAAAAATTCACTTTTGCTGTATGTTTTCCAAAACGATAATAATGATTTAGAAAATATTTTTATCGTTGTTGTATGAATAAAAATATAATGAATAAAGGAGTTAAATCACATCCTTTGCATAAATAAAGAGAATAACTCATAACGTTGAAAAATGCAGCGAATAAATCTAGTAATTATTTCATTTTATTTAATTACTCTACCTACGCAAAAGACACTATATATAAAAACTTCTAGCATCTCGTTTAAATAAGCTAATGTGAAGTTACAGTACCATGAACTTTTCCTACATTTTTATCTCGATTGTCGTGCCCTTAATTAAGAGTCACGCGCACACTTTCACGCTAACAATTATACCGTATATTATTTGAGCATATTTGCAGTTTATATAGAACAATTCTATTTTATAAATAGACTAACATGGAAATATTTTCATAATTTCACATTGTAGAGAATATGAGATTACATTCTGTAAAAAATTTCAAAAATGAATTTTCATTATTTAACATAATAAAAATTTTTCTTTTTTTAAATCGCTGTGTTTTGAAAATTAAATATATGTATACAATGTTCTGCTCTCAGATTTATTCCATTATTATAAAGAATACAATGAATAGATATTATCTCGCATATTAAAAAGCGTCTCTAATACTCCAATAACCCATTAATATTTTTGCAATTTTCAAGATATAATCTTCTTTTTCTATATGAAACATATGATGTCATGAAAGCTCATGTAATGCCCGTGAAATCAAATGAATGTATGTAATTAATTTGAAAGAAATATCATTTTTTATACTATTTTCGATCCATTACTCGACGAACAAAAGAATATTCCGCTGGTAAAAGAATACGTATGTATCCTTTTACCAGCGCAGCTTCATTTTCATGCAAGCCGAGCAAGCCGAGTAAGTCATATTTAAATATTTTATATACCGACGAAACATTCATTGATAATCCGTTTATGTTGATAGATATTGTTAGAAAATTAAAATGGCATAAATTGCGCATTCGCACGAAACTGCTGGATTGCAATGTTACACGCACGTAAATATCTCCGCGCATTCTTATTCTGTAAAATATGAGTAAAATATCGCAATGCGAAGCGTACGCGATAGCTGTCGCGGGGATAGAAATTTATTATGTGGCCGCTTAATTTATTGTCCAAGTTGTACGCTTGAGGTTTGTAAAAATGTATTATGGATTTAATAACTTGATAACTCGCGGAATACATAGGCGTAATTATTCAATATGATATATTTGAAAGCAAGAAAGATTTTTCTTGAATCATCAGATTACGACAATGAATTGTGATAGCATTATTTCAATATTGTTCACAGTAGCGACAATTTTGTTTAACAGAATTTTCGATATTAATCTCATCGATATTAATTAAGCTTTCTTTATTATTATAAATGAGAACGCGATTAATGCAAACGCATGTAATTCGAGAACCGACAAGCGTAAAGCACTTGAAAAGCGTAAGATTAATGGATCTCGTAGTCGGCGGCATTTTTCGCAGCATGGTGGAAAACGTTTCATGTTAAAAAAAAAGAGCATTTACATAAACTCATGTAATAATCGTAAGATCATTCGGCTTCGTATAATTCAAAGTCTCTCACTGTGAGTGAGTTGCCATATTAATTATGTCAACGTTTAAAATTTTGATGGCTGTAAACGTCGATACGCTTGTAGGAATTAATCTCACTCGAGCAACTTCAGAATTTATTTATTCGCTTTCTCGCACCTTTTTCCGAGCTTCGGTATCTTCACGTGCGCGATATTACCTATATGTGTTTCAACACAGTCACTGACACACGAGATATCTCTCACGAGATACCTTCGTCTATTTTCTTAGTTGAGTTTTCCTCTTTCCTACGAGGAAATAAATATTTATTCAAGATACAGCGATGCCACCCACTTCCGGCTGAACATCAATTAAAGACATGTGTAAGGAATGCGCACGGAATGAATGTTTATTCATCATAGATTCACGTACCGTCTAATGACACTCGTACTTAATCTACACCGGTGTCCTCATCCCATGCGTATTACAGGTGCGATAACTCAATCGAGGTGACGCGAGACGCTTTAAAACCTACGTCCCGCTTATTAATATTCCGCGGTTGTACCGTAAGTGGTTACGTCTGTTACTGACACGGCATACAATCGAGTCGAGTATACGACTACGCGAATGCTTGTAATATGCGCGTCGCAAATGTTTGCGCTTATTTCGATAATAGAGAATATAGCGAATATAGCGAAACAGCGTCAATTAATACTTTAAATGCCATGCGCCAGAAATTCCGAAACATAAATTGTAATACTATCTAGAAAGCGTCATATCAATTCATTATCATAATGCTGCACTTGCGTTTCTGCACAGCCGACGATGTTACAATTAATTCGTTACGCGCGTATTAATTTTAAAATAATATATTGTAAAACTTAACATTCTTTTTTACTTTCTATAGAGCACCGTAGAGTACTATAGTAAAAAAAAAAGTTGGAATTTAAATTAAGTACATATTCATGAATATTCTCTCGTTTCTCAAAATGGATATAATTTTTATTTAGTTCTTTCAATGGCTCAATTATTAAAATATACTTCGATATTCTCATTCCATTCAATATGGATTAATATTCATCGACAATCCCATCAATTTCCTCGCTCGTACACGCAAAACTTATTTGCGTTCTGGTTGATAGATACATGCGAAGCTAATTACCAATTCCGCGTCGTATTAATGAACCCGTTTTGACTTTCTCCCACTCAACTCATCATCCCGGCTACGAACCTCTCTTGCGCTTTCATAAAGCATTGAATCTGTTTCTATGTGGAAGTACTTGAGAAGAACACAAGCTACTCGTGCGGATTAAGCCGACGTGCAGCTTATGCGATATTCGTGTACTTTGTCGAGAATATATTACGAAGCCTCTAGTTGATATTAATTATCTAGTATCAAAAAACTATTATACACATAAACTATTCTTGTCACGAAATTTCCCTCGACACGTTATATCTATTCGTACGAACAATGTCGATTAAAAATTAAAATGCACTGACGTCAAAACCATTCCATTCATTCATTCATTCACTACTATCTTATATTATGACGTCAGAAGCGAGAAAATACATAATAAAAATTCTTACAAAATATATTAATACGCAAGTATGTTTTAATAAAACAACATTTACAATCGATGGAATTGACTTGTAAAATATCTATATCGGAAATTCTATCTTTTATTTCGTTAATTCATAAATAATCGTACAGTTTAAAATAAATTATGAATAATCAAAGACAAAATAAACAATATTCACAGCTATGATAAATTGTCAAATTAATAATATAAATATAAATTAAGAAATAAATAAATATAATTATAATACAAAGAAATAAATATGATTTAAGTTCTTCCCGAAACAATAAGATAATTTTCGATACATTCTATAGGTCTGTTCTATCGACTATAAATTATGTGTTTCAAATGGAAAATATTTTTATTCAAATTTTTGTTGTGTTTTTTCGCTTCTAACGTATATCATATAATAGCGATGAGTGAACAGAAGTGTTAATTATTACATTTGATAGATCATTCAGGGATAAATCTGCAATGCACGATGTAAATGACATTCTTCGCATGTGGTCGAGATTACGATCACGATTTAGTATAATTCTAAATTTCTGAAAAAAAAAAATCTCACACGACAGCATTATTGTTCAACTTGCCTTACCGAGAGACGCCGCGAACTATGATTCTATTGTCAGCGAAACACGTAAGAGTCATATTCCGAGACGAGTTCTACCTTTAGCTCGGATAGAAGAATCCAGTAGCTTGTCGAGCTCGATCATCGGCACAGTATGGTTGAACGAATTCCAATTATCGAAACTAGGGAGCGTCGCCAGGAACGATCCTGAGACAGCTCGGCGCGCACGAGAAAATCGTATGAGGTACGTTATATCCGAGCATGAGCTTGGCACATAGAAAATATAGGACGAAACTGATTTTCTATCCTATTCTCTCATTGGAGAAACTTTTTATCCAGAGGAAAGAACGGAGATGAAAATATTTTACCCTTTTCATTCTCGTAGAGAGAGAGAGAGAGAGAGAGAGAGAGAGAGAGAGAGAGAGTAAATTCTCGTTTCAACCTTTAGAATTTTTTCTCTCATGTCACGGTCAAAGAGAGTTTAATCAAGTACTTTTCATAAATTATCTTTCTATGCTTTGCGCCATTGGCGGAACATTCCTCGACACAAAGCTTTAATTCGTAATCTTAAATCGCGGAAATGACCCAATTGCTGTGATGAGAGGATTTAACGAGAAACTCATGTTGCGGTTACACGACGTGTGTGTTCCAGAATAAAGGGGAACATCGGCAGACATCAAGGAGATCGCATTTCGTTAGCAAGAAACATGTTCGATTCAGTGCCAATCATGCGGTGTCTATTCATGCTCCAGATTCTAATCGCTGTAGTGCAGCCCAATCTCGAAGCTCGGCAACGGCTATTTAACGTCAAAGGTAAATTTCGTAATGTATAAATATGTTCCTAATGCTGCTTCTTATATCTACTAATTATATAATTTATCGATACCAATGGCTGCGTTCAGCAGAAAGAGCAGTTCTTCAACTATAAAATTCTTTAATATCATTGGTCTTGCCCTTAGTTTCTCAATAGATCTAAATGTATAAAACCAATCATATTCAAAAATTTTACAACAGTTGCAAAGCTGCTTTTTCTGCTGAATACAGCTATTGTTTTGATTTCATTGCAAACAGAACAAAAAATAGAAAAACAATATTTAACTCGATATAAATTTTACTTTTCTAAACAATCTTAAAATAAAGTATCTTTTAAGATCGTAATGTGAATACACAACTAAAAAATGAAAATCTTAAACTTCAACAGGTAAAATAATTTAGTATGAATTTATGTATCAAATCCTATAAATTATACGTCGAATTTAACTTTCAATCTTGAAACGCAATCCTAGCAGAACTAGTAATATCACAAATTAAAGTAATTTAATATTGATGCTCATAGGCACCTAGGAAAGATATCATAATCTGATGCTAATGAGCATCCTTTCCTTTTTTTATTATCTAGACTCTTCCGCCAGTTCAGTACAAATAAGAAATTTGCGATTTCTAAAACAAAATACGGCGGAATCGGATAAACTTGATTCGCATGCAACCTCGCGTCCACTTTCTCGAGTTTCTTCGACTCGCATGAAAACTGGCCGTGGCGAGTTCTCGAGGAGAAGCCTTACCTTTGCGGGACGCGCTCCTATTAAGAGCACGAATAGGAACGAGTCGTACAATACAGGCGCGGCGCAGCGATGTTGGATTTTGCAAGCGAAGGAGGCAAAAGGAATCGCAGAAAGAATTGCAGATGTGAAATTCCTTCGGGTGACTGTAGGGATCTGATCTCCAAAAGATCGATCTTTCAAAATTATAATAACGATTTTTTATCGATTTATTTTGCGAAAAATTAATTTTTATAACTTTATAAAAAAGGACTATTTTAATTCTTTCACCTGATTTTATTGGAATCATGTTAAAAAATTATTTTTCATTTATACTATACAGTTCAAAAATACTTTGATAAAATTAAAACGAAAATGAGGCTATGAGCCAAGTTTGATCTTGATGCTATTTAAAAAACAAATAGTTTATTAAAACATATATTTTTTAACCCCAATCAGGTCATTCCCAATAATGTTAAATAACGTAATTTAAATTTCAAACGAAATTCATTAATCATTCTAATAACTCTAAATTATAAAAATTATAAAAACACATTGATTAAATCCATCGCTTTGACTGTGAAATACGCTCCAGATACATTATTAAATCGCTTTATAGTTAATGATTGTCTTATCTGGAGCGTATTTCACAATCAAAGCGATGGATTTAGTTAATATATTTTTATAATTTTTTGTTCGTATAATAACGTTATATGTTTTTATAATTTAAAGAATGATTAGTTATTTCTGTTTGAAATTTAAATTGCATTATCGTTTTAACGTTGCGAATGATTCGATTGAAATCGAAATGTATGTTTCAATAAACTGTTCGTTTTTTAATAATATAGCATCAAGACTTTGCTTGACTTGTAATCTTATTTTCTCATTATTTTAATTTTTTTACATACTATTGTATATAATTATTTTATATATTATTTTTAATGCATACTTTAATAAGTAATTTATACTAAATAATTTTTTTCAAAATGTTGACTATTTTTTTAGCATTACTCTGTACATCTAATCTCAGATGATATCGGCAGGATTAAATAATGTCAACGGAAATGTTTTCAAATTTAGTGTATATTAAAATGTACACAAGGTCTAAAAAGGTTAAATCAATCTCTTTATAAAGAGATTTTTTTTTTTTTTTATAAAAAGAACTATTTCAAAATTAACTACAATTTTTAGCGAATCAATTCGGAGATCACACATTCCTACAGCCTATATCACACTATGCATTGGAGACTGAGGATTAGAATTCAACGAAATAAAACGAAATGGATTAAAATTAAAATTATCTAATTAATCAAATTCTAATCTTTAATTTACAATGCTCAATCTCCAATAGATATAATGCGACATGGACATAAGTAACCGACGGAATGTGTCGTAAAATGCTAATTTGCGATTTATTTATACGCCAGAAGATTTTAGTGGCTGTTAAATGCTCATTGCTAATTTTAATTATGTCGATAAATATTTCGAATGTGTTGCGCCGGTTGCGCGGTAGTAGCTCGGGATGACTATTATTCGGGATCGTAATTGATTGTCATCCGGTAGAGCCCACAGTACAGCATGAATATTGTACTCGATTTCGATGTCGCCGCGCAATTTCGCTGATCTTATCGGGGGATATCGGCCAGCGCGAAACCGTCGGCTGGCGTGCGGCCAATCGACATAACTTTTAGCGCTGCTTTTGACGTGCTGTACCACGCGGAAAATGCTGATTCCGCGAAGCTGCTGCGCTGATGCTCGCGAAGTCTGTCCTCGGGGCAATTCCGACAATTCGAAACTACTGCTAAGCGCATAAAGAAATCATTATTATTATCGTCAATGAGTTCTCAGATTTTTATGCAAAGATCCGCGGGAATGAATACATTTACGACAATGGTTGGCGCAAAAAACATTTCTCTTCGTGTCTACGAAGTCAGAGATCAAATACTTCAACTTTAAATCATGCAGCTAGAAATTCATGGTCTTCGTTTGAAATATCTCAAGCGCCATTTATACTATTGTACTTATGTCAAATCATTTGTCAACCGTGCATCCAGAGATGCGACAAGTCGGGGTGATGGATGCGTTCTCCTTTAGTTTCCCCGTACATTCGACCGACGGAGAAAACCTTTTCATCGAGATACTTCGTTAACAGCTAGTGCTTCGTTGGAGTCAGAAATCTTCTGACATGATCAGGCACAAAGACGAATTTCACAAACGACGAGCGGTGAAATGAAAGAAGATAGATTTCATGGACGAGACAACAAAATATAAAAACGTCCGTAAGCTTCGGAAAACAATGAAAAGAAACGGTCTTGGACTCGATGTCACGCCGAGAGGTTGGCGCAGCATTGAAAATTCGCAACTGGAATGCATGGAACGTAGATTTCCTTTTCAATGTAGATCTCCGTCATCGGTAGCGTCTCCTAATGAGTTTGTTCGCTGGTAATATTTATTTATTTATTCGTTCCGTGGGCGAGAGGAAAACAATGCGCGCGTCAAATTATGGCAACTGAGAGAAAGGGAGACATGACGGACGAGCCGTTTCGAAATTACTCTCTCGTTAAGGGATAGTTATTATGATCAGGGAAAATTACATGCCGCGCGTGGAGGACCTGTTTACCGAATGCCATGGCCCGAAACCTCTGGGCCTGGGTAACTGACACAGGTAATTTGTCCGGCTCGCGATAACCACCGGCGTCTCTCTTTGGTGATTGCGGAATTATTAACTCGCCCGAGGTAACGTAATGACGAGACATTAGTGCGGTCTGCGCCCCATCGCGCCGATTGTCTTTCTTAATCTTTCTCTCTCAATTTGAGAATTAACGGCCGTACCGGCCGTGCGAAAGAAAATATTATCTCTCGCTCGTAATCGTTTTCACTGAAGCGAAGAGTCCCGGAATCGACGAGGGATAAATTTATCGAATCGTGAACTCAATGGACATACGTTGCCGCAATAAAGCGAGAAAGCGTTTCACGACGAGTTGTAGAGTCGCCCCCGTAATCAACCTGAGAGCTCTCAAAGTAACCCGAGTGTGTTTGCCAACCCTAGAAAGATCACTCACAAAAATGACGTATGTCTTTGCCGCTTCTGTCTTTGCTTGTATACGTCAAGTCGCGGTCGCCGGTGTAATCAATTTTTCGATTGAAAACATCGCTCCTATCTATCAATTTAGACCAGTATGGGCTACCGTTTGAAATTGGTTTCTCTGGGATTGAATGGCATCACAAAATCGTTTAGACGAACCGATTAAAATATGTATAATTGTTCGGAATAACCCAATTTAAATATCAGCTATGCGCGTTACAAATCCCAGTCAACATTTTTTATACAGGACGAACAAGACATGAATCTACCAGATCAAAAAATGCAATATATCGTGACGAGAGCCGTATACATAGACTGCGTTCGGAGAGAGTGCTATTAGCGCTATTGCATTATTCTATTCTTGTCTAATGAACGATAAAGTAGATTAGAATGACAATAAGCTGACAGCGAGATCTCCAATGAAACGCAATGAAACGTAATTTTATCCTAATAATAATAGAATATATTAGAAATAATAATAGAATAGATTACACTGAAAAAAAGAGTGTTTAATTTAAAAAATATTAAAATATTAAATTTATTTTCGTCTCCATTTTTTAAACACTTAAAGATATTTTAGCCTTCAGCAAACTTTTTCAGTAGACAAAACTACGTTTGGATTTAAAACACATAATGTTTTAAATCTAAACACATAATGTTTTGTTTATTGAAAAAGTTTGAAACTAAAACATCTTTAAGTGATTAAAACACGAAGACAAGAATAAAATATATTACTTTTTTTGTGTATATCGATAAATAACAAAACAAATAAATATGTGAAAGTAAAAATCTTTGGCACAGATAATAATGTAAACATTGTATTTTTCTAGTTAGATACTTTTAATCATTAAATTGATGATTGTGTAATGAATAATTATTACCCCTACAATTAAAGAAATACCAATTAGTGATTAATTATAGCTAGAAAAATAAAATATTTATGATATCATATTTATAAAATATTTACATCATCAAGTTAAATTCAAAGTCAAATTAATTTTAAACCACAATTTAATTAAAAAATGAAAAATCTTGGAAGTAGAAATAACGTATTTCCCGAAATGTATTCACATGGCCATCAAGAATCTTCGAACCCTTTTTATCTTTCGGCGGCAATTACGGATCTGCGATGGCGCCAAGCGTTCACAAAATCAATGATGGAAAGGAGAAGAGTGTCTGAACTCAGGGGAGTTCGCGAATACTCGTGTCTGTAAAACCAACACGACGAGGCGCCCATTCAAGGCTCGAACACGTTGAAAAATCACCCGTTCGTTCCCCGCATAAATACGCGCGGCCAGGCCAAGCAATGTGGGCGTCTCGTGTATATCCGTGGCATGGATATACACGCTATATCATACGCTATAGTATACCTGTACAAGAACACGAATGCAAACGGCGTCGCATCTGCACGCACCTGCACAGAGACACGCCGAGAGAACACACACGCGCGAGGGCGATCGCGTGGGTAAACGCTGTCAATGGACTCTCCCGCGCGAGATTTTTTCCTTGTCCTCTCTTTGACGGGTTTTGATTCTGGGCCGGACATTGGTGCCGCAACCGTGAGAAATGAAAGGCGAACCGCGTAGGCATCGGGAAATGTGCAAAATCCAAAAACGTTAGGTACAAAGTAAGTCCACGCCGCGTCGCGTCGCGTCGCGTAGGCACATCGATGACGGCGATTTCTGATTTATCTTTGATGTACAAGTGTTGTAGCGTTGTTCGATCTGAATATTCGACCGTCTTGTATATCTTTAATAGCCGATCGTAGATTTGCATAATTTGCGTCGAAGAAAAAGTATAATAATACACGCGATGAAATAAATTTTAAATAAAAAAGATATCAGAAATATACGAAGAAGGACAGACGCGAAAAATATCGTTTCTTTTATCACGTTTATGATAATGATGTTTTTAGTTCGCAGTAGATAAACTTGAGGCTTCTTACAAAACTTGAAATTTCTTTTTTTAATTGATATAAAAATAAAAATTAAATCATTATGCTTCATTAACATTAAAATTTAAAGGTCAGCATAACAATTAGGTTTTTTAACCGTAATTTCGCGACTAGCTTTTTTTCCTTAGCAATTCCTTATTATAATATTCCATTGTAAATATATGAAAAAGGTCAGCCGTGTCGAATCCCTTGCCGTAATATTCCACGCGTGCACCTCTTTAACTCCGCTAAATGTTTGCGATATAAATCATAAGAATCGTGTATGTATGGCAACAAAGAAAAAGATTCAATGGACAATACGTAACACAAACATTGCCTTTTAGCTGGCCATTGTGACAGGTATAGCGACGACTCGCTGCTTGCGACTTAACGCGATATTGTGCCCAGATGCGTTAGGTGCATCTATCTCTCCGCGAGATAATAAATTGCAAACATAACCAACCATTTACCTGAGTACGCTTATTCACCGTTGGCCGCATGTTACACGAATGTGCCATCTTATCTCAGTAACCATTTCTGCGGAACAAGAACTCTGGAGATATTTCTCTCAAGAACCGCCACACGGCATCGTTGATACAGAGTGCATGGTGCACCGTAAGAATCGGGATATTTTCTGTAATCTGCCGTACTTGTTGCCTTTTATCTAAATTCACGAATCACGAGCGACAGGACGATAACAAAGATCTAGTTTACGAAGGAATAAAATTTTATATGCCGATTAAAGGCCGCCGGGAAGCATCGATTTACTTTGTGAGGCGTGATAGGTATCGTTACTTGATGATCTCATAAATAGAAACGAAAAAGCTTTAGAGAAAGAGAGAGAGAAAGAGAGA
>Ga0157363_1005052_pt1 | contig 12273 bp, 14 predicted proteins | sample AttsexASBM1_FD_111477 | JGI IMG/M metagenome (GOLD analysis project Ga0157363, IMG submission 111477) | Fungus gardens microbial communities from leaf cutter ant in Ribeirão Preto, State of São Paulo, Brazil - Atta sexdens ASBM1 | ecosystem: Host-associated > Fungi > Mycelium > Unclassified ...
AATCTTTTTTCTGTTGTTCTTCTCAATTAGCATAGAAAAATTTTAAATTTAAAAAAAATCAGTAACACACCTGTTTTTTTTTTTTTTTGAAAAAGTGTATCTACTTATCTTTGGACCATCTCTGATTGAATAAAAAAAGTAATATAAAATAGGGTGCGTCAAAATCTGGACAATTTATATTTTCCGATATATTGTGCCTCCGCCAGAGATTGTTGTTGGCGTCTGAGAAAACCTGATGCTTCTAATAAACAGTTATATTTTCAAATGACCGCGATGTTGAAACCAAGTGCGGAGTATAATCAAAGAGCCGTGATCATCGAAGATCTTCGCGCTGGGCGCTCAACAAATAATAATTCGGTTCTTTGGATATTCGAAATCAACCGTTTATGACGTTGTGGCAAAATATACTTTAGAACAGTCCAACAAAGGTTCTAGTATGCCAGCGAGGAAGAGTCACTCGAAAGAACGTGCTGCGAGGATTCCCGCAGTCGTTGAAAGGATTCAAGCGCTGATTTCGGATGGCTCAAGGCAATCGTTGCGAAAATTAGCATCGATTGTTGGTGTAAGCGAGCCAACAATGCGTCGAATTGCCGAGGAGGATCTTCGATACAAATCGTACACATTAAAGATACGACAGATGCTCACTGAAGCTGCCAGGACAAGCCAAGTTGCTCGCCTCGGCTCCCATTCTGGCTTCCCAATAGCCCAGATTTAAATCCCTTGGACTACTACGTATGGAGCATAGTTGAAAGGGTCACAAACAAGTCTCGGCATCCCAATGTGATGTCATTAAGGACCGCTATTGAAGCAGCATTCGTCGGCATGGGCAGCGCATTACAGCGTGCGTGCGAACGCTTCAGACGTCCGAGAATAGAGGCCGTCATTCAAGCTAATGGGGGATATATCGAATAATTATGCTCTACAGGGATCCCCCAAGGGCCATGTAAAAAGATTTTTTGTAATATTTAACTTTTCATTAAAAACATTTTGTTTAAAGAAATTGTTCGATTTGTTCGGATTTTGACGCACCCTGTGTATAACTCGAAAAAAGATGAGACTTTATGTTCTTTAAACACGTATAAAGTTTCATCAAAATATTCCAAAATTTTTGGGAAAAACAATTTTTTTTTAATTTTTACATTTTTATGTATCTTTAAAACTAAATCGTTTCGAATATAAAATATAATCATATGAGTTTTCGTCTTGAATTTATGTGAGGAGAGAATCATCCTTTAAAATCTTTTAACGTACTCAGGATACACCTTGTATATTTTTTAATATGTATGTGATATAAATTTATTAATATTACAATTTTTAATGCTTACCTGTCTCATAGCCGTTAAAAATCCTTGTGGATTAAAAAATCCGGTCATCCAAAATACTTTTGGACGACCATGAATGCACCATTGTCTGAACTGATGGTCTCTTTCTAAAAGCTCCGTATACCAGAAACCTAAAGTTGCCGATTCCCAAGATATTTTTAACCATTTATCTGGGATACGTGCGTCATACATCGCATCTAATGATTTTCGTAAACCTTGACTCATTATTATGGTACCTTCAATGGCCAGCTTTAAATCCGTTAAAGTACTTTGTACTTCTTTGATAACTCGCGAAATTCTAAAAAGAATCGTAGTTAAAAAATTAAAAAAATAATGATTTGTCTTATCTTTTTTACTACAATATATAAAATATATAATAGTATTTCACAGACATTATATTTAAACTCATTTTATGATAGACGAAAAGGAATATTACCGGTCTATTTCTTGTCTTAGAAAAATGTTCATAGGCAATAATGGACCCATTCTTTGAAGCGCTTCTTTTACTTCAAACGAATTGTACTGCTTGGGCAATTTAGATAGCATATCATTGGCTAATTTATACACGACGATTTCTCTAGTTTCACCTCCCTGTGCACTACCTTCTTTCGGCTGTACATTAAGAATTGTATCAAGTATTCCTTTTGCTGTATTAATCTGATAAGTAATGTCGGCGTTTGGATGTAGTCCAAAGACTTCTGGTGTGTCGGTCGCAGGTAAACTATCAATGTAATCTAGATATCCCTGAAGATTTCTGGTCTGAGGTACTCTATATCCTCGATAAAATTCAAAGCCGGGTCGTAACAACACATCGCAAAACCAGACATAAGTGAAAGTAGTTAATAAACGTTTGTCAAAATCGTCTGTAACTCTACCGCCATATTGGACCTAAAAATGTAAAGTAAGTAATATGAAAGTAAGTATAAAATATTTTGACATTTTCTGTAATTTATGATTATCAACTATAATACCTCTGTCTTATTTGCTCTTTTGTTCAATTATTTTATAAAAAATATAATATAGCGTTAGATTTATATTTATTTAATGAAAATAAAAAAAAGATCGAAAACCTCTCCAAGCATATAGCAGACCGTTGGCCAGGAAACACCTTTTTTAGGATCCATATCATCCAAGTGATTCTGTATGAACTGAACCGATGCTGCAAAATCTGCTTGATTAAATTCATAAGGTATATTCCAACCGAGCGGTCCAAATTTTCTTCTCTCTTGTACTACAGTGTGTAAAAATGCAACAGCATATAACAAGGGCGGCCACTGCGATTGAGTACTGTAATCCAATGCATCTTGAGTTACTGCTTGATAAGTTCTTTTCAAACTAGCTCTTATGCCTTGAGGTGGTTCATTTGTGAATTTGATTGCCATCTGAAACATATTTTCTATATTTATTATATTTCTTTAAATTTATTTCGCAAAATTCTTCTTTCCATATATATAACAATCGATATGTTTATATTATAGTTAAGAATTAGATAAATTAAATACACATTATGGACTAGAACTTTAACCTGTAGCAAACCGATGGGAAATTGAGGATGTACTTCAGTTGTCATCCATAATCTGAACACTTCGTGAACAGTTTCTGTTTCAACAAGAACATCCATTACTTCCGTACAAAAAGGCAATGACAAATGAATATTTTGTAACAGAACCCAACCACCCGTACTCATAGCTTCGCTAATCATTCTTCGAGCATGGAGCTCTTGGCCTTGCCCCATAGATACTGAATTTAATGCTATAACACCAAAAATATTATTAATAAACAATTTGTTTTTGTTATGAAAGACTAAAATTTTCTTTGTGTAACGAAAACAATTAATTAAATTGCTAACTTACAAATCGTTTTTTGTTTAGCTAATGCTGTAATTTGAGGACTCGGATCGGATCCTATAGACAATAAGCATATCAGTGGCGTCCTAGTTTCAGATTCTAACCACGTTGTTTCTAAATCTAATATTTTAGCCTCTCCGTATTCTTTACCCAAGGATTCGGTGATATACTTTCTCGCCTGGGATAAAGTTCTGTCAGGGCTCCATGACCTAATAAGTAATAATTTTCGGAACACATCAAGACTTTTTTGATAGCCGCAAGGTAAATCTTCTTCTTCTGGTTTCTCTTTTTCGTACCATATTCTCCATTCCTTTTCATTGAATTCAATTTTTGTTAGTATATCTGAGAATACATCTAATCTGCTTATTTCGACTAAATTTAGCCATGTTATATCAAGTATCCATTTAAACGGTTTTGATGTTACTGCATTAAGATCTAAGGATGCTCCACCTTTTATAAAGGCATTGAATTCTGCATGTGAAATAGCATTTTTATGACAATCTATCTTCATACCTAGCATCAATGTAAATAGAGATTTATGCCTCTCATAAAGACTTCTCAGAGTAAACGCCCAAACTTCATACGTGAGATGGCGTAGAATAATGTTTATCCGCTCAGAAGTTATAAGACTCTTCATAGATTTTGTAATTGAATTATCAAAGATTGTCAAGAATTGTCTCAACGAATTTTGATACATCACATTGACATTGCTCATTTCGACTATCAAAAAATACAAAATGGATCCTCTTGATGCAACTGCACGAAATTCTTCTCGTGCCAAGGTGATTTTTTTTTCAGTAAGAGCGGATACTTGCAGCTTTTCATTTACTGATTCGGCCGTAGTTTTGGTTTCTCGAAGAACAGTTATTAAAGCTTCATCGTCTACTAAAGAACCTTCTGAAGATGTAAGTCTATGTAACAGTGTACTTTCGAGTTCCTTCATCGAACGTTGATTGGTCAAGACTGACTCGAATAGAGTGACTCTTTCCGCTTCTAAATCGGCTTTCTCCATAAGTATCACTCGACCTAACAATTGATCTTCTAAACCTAACATTGTCACAGTAAAATCAATAATCGATGTCTTTGCAGATATTTCTGGACTGTATGCTGGATTTGGTAATTTGGTAGTAATATATAACATGAATCCTGGCATTACATCACATTCTTTATCTCCAACGATGACCTTCTCAATAGATCCTGATTTAATGAAATTTTTTTCAAGTACATTATCGAGTACCGGATCAAGTTCTTCTGCGACATCCTCGATCAATAATGGTCTACCTAATGAAAGACTATCTTCAAGATGAGTTCGGAAATACTTATGATTTAGTGAAGTAATTTGCAACTCGTTTGTGCTCTCCTTATTCTTGATCCACATTTTTCCTTGATTTTGAGGATCCACAAGAAGCGGATAAGATGAAGATTTCGTGACAATAAGCGCATTTTGAACAGATAACTCGTCGTTCGGTAATCCTTGAAGAGTCCATTCTGACATTGTTGCTGTGTCAACGAGCATATTCGTTATGTTTAAATTTTTAGTGAAAGGTATAAATTTATTAGTCAGTATATTCATCCACGCAGTCACTAAGCTGGCTCGATACTGTTGATTATAAGGTCCACAATATGACAAAAATCCAGTTGCCAATAGAACGTCTCCGACTAACCGTCCCAATTGAATCTTAAATTCTCCACTTTGCTCGGTCCATCGAATCTTTTCCCCGCCTAATCCATTTATCAAAGCAGTCGCAGCTGTCATTTTTCTTAAACATACATTTGCAGCTTCTGTCAACCTTTGCTTCTCCGCTACCGCGCTGTCGTATTGCTCTTTAACTGTCTGCAAAGCCATTTCTCTTTCGGATAATTCTCGCTCAGCATTTGCCAAATCTTCCATTGCGAGTTTTAATCGTGCTTCTTGCAGTGCTAAGTTAGCTTTTAAAGGAAGAACCTCTTTGTTAACGGAATGAAAGAATGCCATAGCTTTTGTCCACGATAATAGACCAGCAACGTCGCCGCATACACGTCTGGCTGTTTCCATATTGTAATCCTCCATTTTGAAGTATGGTTGTAGCAACTCAACCATTTCGTTATTGATTATATCTTTTGGATAATTTTGTAGTTGTAATAAAAACGTCGTACTAGCCATTAGTTTCAAAGATTCTGCCCACGAAGGTTTAGGGCACAGTGCAGTTGTGTCAGGTACAACGGATCCGATTTTCCGTTGGAACAAAATCAATACACAATCCATAATTCTCATTATAAGATGAGGTGGTCTACCCAGCTTTCTCACTGTTGCTATGTGAGCAGGTTTGATGGTATTCAGAGCAGCTTCTGCTTCTTCTAATGCTGGTTTCGCTGCCTCTAACTTTTGTTCAGCCAGTGCTTTTTCATCAGCTATGCAAGCTACCAATTGTTCCGCTTTCTCCTTAACTTTTTGCACTTGGTTCTTAAAAGCTTCAGCTTGCATTGCTCTCTCTGTCACTTCTAAAAGTACTGTCTCAGCTTTCTCAGAAGCTTGAACTAATTCTTGTTCCATTAAGGCTAAGTCTCTTTTTAAGATTTCAACTGATATCGATGCCTCTTCGAGTTTTGCTAAACCTGTATCCATTCTTTTAGCTCCTTCACCAAGTTCATGTTGTTTAGATCGATAAATATTTTTGTATCCACTAATGAAATTTAAATAAGACTTTGGAGTCACATGAGTAGCGCGCCGAAACCTTTGGAAATATTCGATTGATGTTTCTGAAACGATATCTTGTATGGATCCTAATGCATTCACTAATTCAACTTTCACGTCACTGCTACAAGCGATTTTAAAATCATGAAGAAAATGTTCAGCAACCAAAATCAGGGCATTTTTAGGCCAAGGTTGGAACCAGTCTATAGTGCAACCTGAAATAAGTGCCGGAAAACGCTGAGCGCGATTCCGGAACTTTTCACCCACAGGAGAGAAACAGAAAACGACATGTAAATTTTGACAAGTTCTTTGCAAAAAGAAGTCCATTACTAATTCATTATTAAGTGTTTTTTTAGGATTTTCTCTTCTCAAAATAGGTGTTAATTCTGAGATGATTTCCGCTTGCTCGTCACGTGTAAATAAATTGCTAATAACTCCGGAACTCAAGATATTGTTTAGATATTCAAGGAAACCTTCTTCTTTGATATCGAGATCAGTGAAGATAAATGTTGTACCTTTGCCTTGAGTGCCGCAAGTGCGATACAGAAATCTCAGATCTTCTAAGAAATTGGCCACGTTATAAGATCTAGTCAAGGTGATTTGAAACGTTTTGTACCCGGCAATAAAAGAGGATAACTTTGTAAGACTTTGTTTGCCAGAACCACCAACACCTACTAGCATCACGTTGCCTTTTGGATGCCTAATAACTCTAGATATCTTTACTAAGTGTAGCATAGCGTCAGGGAAAAATACTAAATCCATTCCAGCGCCTCTCTGCATTTCGTTGAATTGTGCCAGAAACATGTCTAATCTCTCTCTTAACACTTGAGGATCATATACAGGTTCATATACTTTAGGAAGTTCTACATCTGCATCTTCACCTTCTTCACCGGTTGGTTCTGGAGCATCTCTAGCGTTAAAAAGTTCTTATTAATATACACAATATTTTTTAAATTACAATATATATTAATACAATAATTATATACTATTACAAACCTCATGAAATCGACGAAAGTAGGATCTTGATTTAACATGTTTACGTATTTTTCTCCTAAAATATCAGCTACAACATTAATTAGACCTTTATCAAACCAATCTTTGTCACTTTGTATTGTAAATCTATCGCTGAACACTCGTGTACATTCGTGCTTCCAAAGCAACATCAATACGCTTTCTTTATCAATGACTGTAGACAACGTACCGACCATGCCTTGCCAAATTCTGGAAAGGTCTCGGAGACTAAATACATAGTGAAACTTCGCAGGCGTTGGCAACAGTTTTGCGCGTGTTTTTTCCCACAATATTCTAGTCAAAGGAATCATTTTTTTAACTAGCTGACGAACTTCTTGAGAAAATCCTCTTTTAATATTGTAATGTCCTTCACCTAAAACGCTAAAAATTCGATCGATTGATGCGTTATCAGGTAACGTGCAATTAAAAATACAAAATTGTCTCTTGAGTCTCGAGGGAATGTCATTTCTTCCGCCTCCAGGCTGACACATAGCTGCTAGAAAAGTTACATCCACAATGGCGGTGAAGTCACCGGGTTTTTCTAAGGAGTAAAACCCTTTCATATCCATAACTTGCCGGACAATCTCATTGGTTATCTGGTCACCCCATTCATTAATTTGCGGTAAATTTATGTCATCGACAAAGACCAACATCTTCTTACCGCCTGGTGGGCCAAATGTACTTCCTAAACGCTTTTCCACGTAACTTTCAATGGTTTTTTGGAATTGATACGGACTGGTCGCAGAACTAAAGTTGAAAGAGCGACTCAAAGTTGCATCTGGATTTGATTTCTTCATATATGATTTCATCATAACAGTTTTGGCAGATCCTTGTTCGCCTATTAACAATACAGCTTTATCCTGACGGCCAATTAAGTCAATCAAATATTGAATTCTGACATTATCCGGTATAGGCACCAAAACATTACTATAGTCAGGTGTTGAATATTCAGGATAGATGTAATTGGTCACCATATTTGTCCACGTATCCCACGTGCCTTTATCTGTGACGAAGAAGTCAAATACTGTAGCATCCAAATATCTGTCAGAAATCGGAAGATCCAGAGTATCAAAGTTTTCTCGAAGATACTTGTCATATTTTTGTCTATCGGCAGTTTCTAACAATGCTCCTATACCCCACACTAACGCGAACACATAAAGACGTGTTAGATATTCCGCCGTTAAAGGTTGGGGTTTGTCTCTCTCCATATCTTCATCTTCTGTTTCTTCTAATAATGTCTCCGGAGGTATCAAACCTTCCAACAGGCAAAGCATTTGCCTTACTATATTACATTGCAAGACATCGATAGCGAGCGATAACGTTTGAGTGCTCCACGAATAGACCTGATAAAATTATGATTAAAAATTTATTTATATTTTATGTATATTATAAAATTATACATATTTTTATACATGTTAAAATTAGCAATACAGTACTTAAAATTTATATATTAGATAAAACATAAATTTTAATATATGCTTATAATTAATAAAATATGAATTAATTTTATCTTTCTATCATATACAGAGTGTCCCATTTTAATCAATCCAATCAATTTTCTTCGAAATTATTTATGACAAAAAATATTTCAGATAAAAATAGAACGAGGGAAACGTATTTTGGGCATGTTGTTTTTTTTTTAGATGGAATGCTAAAAAAATATGAAGATCATCTCCACTTTTTAAAATAGTATATAATTTTTTCATATAATATGAATCCTCTAATTATGTAATTAGAAGAGAAAATTGACTGGATTGATTAAAATGAGATATATAATATATTCTGTATGTATTCTAATTTCTGTTCAAATAGTGATCAACAGTAAGCATGTTTTCTTAAGTTAAGAAAATAATTAATTTATATGATTAGCATTAAAATTACATTAAAATAAAAATATTTAACATGTAGTCTGCAAAAGACAGAATTTTATTAATTTACCTGTGCAAAAGAATCTGTAAATAATTGTTCGAGAATTTCTTGCTCCAATGTTGATCGTGATTTTAGCCAAGCGGTAACAACTGGATTCCAATCTAATCCTGAAGAGCTCATATATACCATACCGTTTCGCGAAACAGTTGCAGGACTTGCATTATCAATATTATGCGGTTCAAAAATAATTTTACATGTTGGCGCCATTGATAATCTATCGCCATTAGCCAAAGTCAATGTTTTATTATCATCCAATACAGAATTTAAATTTTCTATCCAAATACTGTCAACGGGACCATCAAGCACTAGCCATACATGTTCACCCTTCTTTAATTTCAGTGTTTTACGCCACAAAGCTGAGAAAATCCCATCTGTCCAATCATTCGTTGCAACATCTAAACGGCCAAACATCTGAGCGGCTGTTATACTTTTTGGATTCATTCTCATTTCTCTAAAATTAAATAAATTATTTATATATATATTCATAAATTCTAGTAAAAGTTAATTAAATAAATAATTTATTATTATATTTTAAATGTTTATTAATTTATCGAAAAAGCTTTAAATAATTTGCAATATTTTATAGAAGAGATATACATATTTGATACATATGATATACATATGATATACATATTCTAATACATTACCTATGGGAATTACCACATTGTGTTAGTGCTTTCATCAAAATATGTATACAAGTAGTTTTACCAGCGCCGGTCGGACCTAACGTCATGATGCCATGCCTCACTCTTTGCGTTTCATATAGCTGTATTAATTTAAGCACCCACGGCGAATGATAAATTAATTCTGCCTGCTCCACTTGTTCATTAATAGCTGCTTCCAATTCAGGATATGATGTTTTCTCCAGAACTTGGTTGGGAAATAGGTCAGCTACGAGAGATATGAAGAGTGGTTCGTCCTCATCTACAGAAAAATATGTCATTGTTTTAGCATATCTTTGTATCAACTAATTATGCATCTTTTTTTAAAATTAATTAGCATAATAACCTATGAGCTTTGAAAGATTCATGTCTCTTAAAACGCGCATGACGATCGTACTTTCCGTGTCCTTAGAATTGACTCTTTTTGCCGCTCCTAAAGTTCTTAACACAGACAATATATTTCGCAGACCGAAATCATAGTGAACCTGAGATATATTATAAATATATTGTAAAATATTATAATAAATTTTAATCCTTCTTCTTTTTAATGTCTTTCTCTTTTTTCTTTTTAGTGCATAATAATGTTACCTGTTTGGTCAACTGCTCTTCGCACAATTTATAAAGAGTATAAAATTTACGAGCAAGTGTAATATTCTCTAAAAATCCACAACTAGCTAGTTTTACACGTATAATAATCTGACGATCAGGTACCATCATAGCTACTGTGCGAAATTGTATTTTCAAGTTCTCTGGCAATTCTTTTCGTCCTGCATATCCAGGATTCTATAATTTACATAATATTGAAATATTTTTATACATTCTAATACGTATCTTAATCGTTATTAAGTAATTGTCAAACCATTATAAAAAAACAAAGTTGCATAAATATGAAAAAATTATTTATCATAAGAAAGATAAACATAAAAATGTACCTTTTATATATAATATGTATAATTTTAGCAAATTTTGTCATTTAAAAAAAAACATGTAATAATATAAATAGATATAATTTTTTCATTTAGAGAACCATGTTTCTTATTCTGCTATGTTGCATGATACAGATTACCATAGTAATGAATATCCCAAGTTCTGGAAACATATCAACTTGATCTCCATCTGTGAAAATAAACTGCTTCTTTTTTTCCTTTTTTGCGGCAAGTACTACGGCAACTTGTTGTGCGGCAACGGACAGAACTGGTAATTCAATTCTGTTAAATTCATCGAAACAACCCCATGAACCGCTTTGTGCCAATCCCTTATAAATACGACCTAATCCTCGATAATCCATTTGATCAGAGCAATTGAAGACTACGACGTATTTTGCTAAAGTCTTCCCCATGTCTTTTACAGTTTCTGTTTTGCCAGTTCCTGCTGGACCGCAAGGAGAGCCTCCCATTGACATTGATAAGGCTTGCGCTAATGTTATATAACATCTAAAATATATAAAATCTGAAATAAGGTGTACAATGTCGTAAAATATGATTGCATTTACCTATCGGTTAATGGTGTAATAACCAATCTTTCGGTACATCCTAAGTATTCATTTTGGTAGGTAAAATGAACATCTGTGATGCATATAGAAGTTTTATCTAAATCTTCTTTAAAATAAAACCTGCATTGTTTCAACCATTCGAAATCATTCATTGACCGCACATTCAGACGACACTAAATAAATGGAATATGTATAAATTACTGTATCTGTCCGTTACATCTAAGATTCTATGTAGATTAGATTTATGTATTATATTTCTAATACATTGCATCTGTACACAAAAATTTTAATTTAATAACATACCAAAATGTCAAAAATATCACGTTGGTGGACATGTATAGTAATCAATGTTTCGAATTTAATTCGTTCTATTTTACTAAGATCTCTCGTGGTTTGATCGATTAATGTATTTAAAAGATCAAGGAATTTATTGTTCGTTTCTGTCATAATTTTTTTATCGGCGCGAGCTTGAGCCAGAGCCAGTTCGCCATCTCGTGTCCAAATCATTTGAATGCCTAACAAACCTATTTGAGCAGGCATTTTGTCGAGAAAGTTTAATAAATTGAAATTTGCATCATTAATCATGCTGTAGCATTGACGGATGATGGAATGCAAAGAAAGTTGAGACGTTTGTAATAATTGCATCAACCATGTTTCCACAGAACCTTCTGCTCTTACTGCTCTTTCCAGCTTTAAAGAAAGTTTAAAGAAAGCAAACAAATTTAATTTTATTTATTTAAAAATTATTAGTTTCCAAAACTTATGTTAACATTACACAAATTTAAGTATAAATATATACATATACCTATACTTTGAAGATAATATTTAAGAGTTGTATAAAACATTGTTATCTCTATTAAATACTTACTTGTATAGTTTCACCTTCTGATGAAATAATAGCTGTCATTTTATTATATTCGATGTCATGAAATTTTACGTAACGCGTATTATCGAAAATAGATAATAGATGATTTTGTATAGTATGAGAATCGGACGCTTGGCCAAGTATTTCTAAGAGCGCAGGATCAGAAACAAAGAAAAACCTTGGAAACATCATGCGCTTTTTCTCTAAATATCTAAGATTAAAGAGAATGGCATTAAAGAAAATAATTTTTATAAACAAATATTAATTAAAAAGTATCCCTTGTCTATCTTATATTAAAGGTGAAGTTGCTACATTAAAGTGAAAGTATTAACAATCAAAATCCGCAGAATACAAACTATAATAAACAATAACATTACAAATATTATAATTTTCTACTCAACAATGTATCTAGTCCCCTTAACATGTGTTATTACATTTATATCGTTGAATGGAAATATGATATTAATGTTA
>Ga0157363_1005053_pt1 | contig 12272 bp, 9 predicted proteins | sample AttsexASBM1_FD_111477 | JGI IMG/M metagenome (GOLD analysis project Ga0157363, IMG submission 111477) | Fungus gardens microbial communities from leaf cutter ant in Ribeirão Preto, State of São Paulo, Brazil - Atta sexdens ASBM1 | ecosystem: Host-associated > Fungi > Mycelium > Unclassified ...
TATATATATATATATATATATATATATATATATATATATATATATATACTATCCAGAAAATTAGTCAAGTATTCTCCATTGAAATCTGTGAAATTTTACTTGATTTAGCTAAGATCAATTTTCGTTTATATCAGCCAATTAGAATGCTAGATTGGCTAGTATATATATTTTAGCTGGCTGAAGAATTTTGATTAGAATTTTATTGATCTCAATGGACTATAGTAGACTATTAATTTTCTGGATAGTATATACATAATGTAAAATGATAATATTAAGAAAATGAACATCCTTCGTACGTAATTGCAGACATTAATATTACGTAATTTTAAACTTATATTTTACATTAATTTATACGTAAAAGTTACGTTATTTCTACGTATATGTCTATGTTGCTCTCTTTTTTCTGACATTTTTTTGTATAAAAAATAACCAAAATATGCTGATATTTTGACCAAAGCATGATTTAAAAATGATGTAACTATTACGAGAATAGTGAAATATTGTTCCGTAATGATTACGTAAATGTTAGTTAACGATGTTCTGGGTTGATACGTTTATTAATTAGTAGCTTTTTATTACATTACAATACTTTAATTTCGGCAATGTATTTAAAGAATGATGTACTAAATTGGTACAATATATATTAAAATGATTAAATACACACATGATGTATATGTTTACACGTATCGCCGAAATTAAGATAATTCAATAGAAAGTTACTAATTAATATCCTAGTTAATATCAAGTATACGATGTGTAAACTAGGCCATGGGGTTCAGTACATAACAATCCCAAACAGAACAAATCATTATGACATCAAAATAATGTCAAAATGACTCCAAAATGTTCACTAAAAGTCATTTTTTAATTATTTCCGATTCATTTAAATATCATTTAAATATCATTTTGACGTTATTGGGATTTGTTATTCTGTTTGGAATACTAACAAGCTAATTTTTTAATGCAGAACTAATTTTTTACTATGCTCTAATCACTCAAACAAATAACATATATTTTCGCTTCTTTTATCAGATAATTATTTTTATTTTCAGTCATCATCAGAAAACAACAGATATATAGACATGATAAGAATATCTGGAGACACTGGTAGTGGCGCTAAGTTAGCAATACTGCCGTGGCAATACTTTACGCGAATCGGTAAATTGCTTCAGATCGAGATTATCGGATTTCAATAAAGGCTAATAAACCGATCAAGTTTTAAGTGTGCTCAATGGATTGCAATCGCTCGGGGGGGATATATAATAAAAATGTTTTTATTTTTTCTCTATGTGCTCTATAAGCAGAGATATTGCGACGCAAAATATGAATCTGAAATTTTTATTAAGAAAAAATTAAGAAACATCGTCGTCATCGTCGTTGTCACTGCAGAATGAGAGTAATATCCTCTTTGAATTTTTGGCGCAAGAGGCAAATGTAGCGCTAGCAATGCATGGTTACATCACACATGATCAGCGAGCGTTGCAAGCGCTGCGGCGGTTTTACACATTCTACACTCTGTAGAGATTATAAGATGAAGTTATCGATGTTATTGTTATTTTACGGTTACGCGATCGCGGAGGAATTGAACAAGTCAGAGCCATTAAACTACTACTATATTTTTTCGTTACCAGCATTTGTGGCGTCCTCATAGCTACGACACAAGAAATGAGGAACTAATATTCAATATGGCTGTCATCGTTTCCGATCGGCATTTTTATCGTCATATTTGTTACATGTTGCTTAGTGTTGCTACGTTTCCCGAATAAAAATATACTACTAATGTAGTAGTGTTACTACTGAAATATAATAATGCCACTGCTGGTATGAGTTGTGACACTATTAGTGCAGTAGTGTAGTAGTACAGTAATGTACAAGTGTTACTTCTGGAACGAGTAATGGCATTGTCTAGTGCACTATTATATACATATAAAAATGATTTGAATACAAATGCAAGGAACAGTATAGTGACTCGAATTTATTCCTGCACTAGTAGTAGCACTAGTAATAACACTAAAAGTATATTATTATGCTTATGAGTTCGAAGTTGATCGGAGCACTTTCGAAAATTTAAAAGATTCTAATAGCATTTTTCTCAGTAAGCGTTCACAATGAACTCAGCCATATTCAGCGTTTCAAGTGCGTGATCATCCATAATGAACGCAGTCATAGGCTTACATAAAAATGTCGGCCGGAAACGATGATTTCCATATGACAATCATATTAAATATTAGTTCTTCATTTCCTGTAGCTATGAGATTGTACCACAAATGCTGTAACGCTCGGAATAAGAGGGAAGATTGGTGATCTGGAATAAGTGCGATTGTGACTATATTATTACTCGTATTCATAATCAGACTTTATATTTCGTCGATGTGACTAACTTCTTAACCTGAATAGTTACACCTCGATTTCAATAACTAATCACAGTTCATGAGGCAGAGTGACACTTTTTTTGTCAAACTGTTACTTATTTTTACAAAAACGTATAGATTGGATGTATTTTCATCACTATTATTAAATCCGATTAAGGATGCCGTACAAATGTGCTCACAATTCCTCAATGATAATCTCGATATTATTTGGACATTTAATTTTGTGAAAATATCGATTAAATAAATCGACTAAAAGTATTTTTATCAATATTTGACGTAACCGGAATATTATATATATGCGTATTCATAGTCAGACCTTGTACTTATGGCTTCCTTAAATTTATCTTTAGATGCTCAGCAACCAATGAAATAATTCGTAGAGTATCTAAAGATAAATTTAAGGAAGCTTTAAATATAAGGCCTAACTATGAATACGAGTATTAAATCTACCGGAATAACAATGCTTGCATTGATTTCACATTCGCAAGTTCCGCCCAATGGGACATAGGAAAATGAATTCTTTCGGATCAATTGCTGGATTCACACTGGATCTGACGTGCGTTGTACGACGCACTACATTAATCAGAAAAAGAATTTTGCTTTGTATCATCAACACGAAATAAAATTCTGCTTTCTGATTGATAGCAAAACGTTGCATGTCCAGTGTGAATCCAGCAAATGGAACATAGGAAAATGAATTCCTTCGGATCGAAAATCACATATACATATAGGGACATTGCTGACTGTGTTTTATATACTCATTTTAATTTTGATTTCGTTCAGATTCCCACCCGAATGATACCTGGGTAGCACTCGGATGAGAATCTGAACATAATCCTAAAAGTAATTAATTAAGTCCTCAGATAAATACGGAGGTCAATATGATCAGAATATGTCATATATATAATATACAAAATGTTGTATATATATATATATATATATATATATATATATATATATATATAGAGTATATATATATATATAGTACAGAAAAACGAAAATACAAAATTAAAATGAGTATATAAAACACAGTCGGCAATGTTCCTGTATGTATATGTGATTTTCGATCTGAAGAAATTCATTTTCTTATGTCTGCTGAATTCACGCTGGATTAGAAGCCTAATTATGCGCTTGTAGGAGATAGTTTTCTCCGTTTAAACTAACTTAAGGTTAATTTTTATGAGTTTATGTTATACATATGTACCATAGACTTATAAGATAGACGGAATATTCATACGAGAGAACTGAAGACTTAGCTGATAGAAAGAGAAAGAAATAATCACAGAGTTCTCTTCTTTTCTAGTGAATTAATCGATCGCCACGACAAGCTGACAAGTGGCCGAAAGCAAGATAGACGTTCGGGAATTGTGGTCTTACGATCAAGCTGATTGGCCCCCCCCCCCATCGCTCACTGTAAAAGAGAGAAACAACCATATCTGGAGTAGAGCTGTCCTTCAATATTGTCTTCAGCTTCTTTCGTATAAACATTCTGTCTATTTTATAAATCTATGACGTATACAACTGGCCACAGACGTAGTTTGCTCTCCAAATGATTGGTACTTATTCATGGATCTATAAATAAGAACAATCATTCGGTGAGTAAGCTGCATTCCAAAACCCATCGAAAAAAAAGTGTTGCAATCTTTCTGTGACCGGTTGTACACGCAATCATTGACGGAATCTACAAAAGAAATAAGGCCACAGAACAGATGTTTGCATGACGCATAACCCAGTCAGAAATAGTTTCTCGAAAAGACGTCGTTTCAATGAAAAAATTGTCGATTCGAAACTTGCATCGAAATTTCAACATTTTCGTAAAAAATCACGTATGTAGAGAGTGCAATGAGAATTTGATACATTTTTAATACCATATTTTTGGTACGTAAATTTGTGGGATACGTCATCTTGTATTTTGAATATTTCATTCAAAATAGGTCGAATCAACATTTTTTTCGATTTCATTTCGACAATTGCAATATCGCTCTAATCATAAAAGTTTTCTCAAAATTTTTCAGAATTTATAAATAATTTTATAACTTTTTGAAAATTGTGGAATTCTTTTTTATGAATCGGAATATTTTTTACAACTGTAAATAAAGTCTACATCTTCTAGTTATTCTTTGTATTATTTTATTTTATTCTTCTTACTTTATTGTTCTACTCCTGCTAAATAACATTACTTTTATTTGTACTTTGTAGTTTATTTACAATCTTATTATAATCTTATTATAATCTTATTATAATATAATCTTATTATAATCTTATTTAATCTTAATATAATCTTATTGTTAGTTATTATATAACACTTTTGTATTGAGGAATTTCAGAGAATGTCTCTTATCATAAATGAAAATGAAATCAAGGAAAAATATCATTGATTCTATCAAAATCTAGCTAATTCTAACTTGAATCGATATCGAAACAATTTCGATTTTTAAATTAATGAAATTTAAATTGGTCGATCATACAAGATCCAATATCATACAAATCCAATATCATTTAGAAGTCTAAAAATACTACTAGTGTCACTGCTACTGCAGTAGTATTACTACTGATACGCAATAGTGTTAGTGCTGAGCCAGTAGTATTACTGTAGTATACTAGAATAGTAGTAGTTAGTATACTACTGTAGTAGTATTATATATAACGACATATAATGTAACATAGAACTACTTCCGGTAATTGTAATATTTGATCTAAAAAATTTATTAGAATAAAAAATACACATATATAAGAGATGGAACACAAAAAAAATATAATTAATGTTAAATATAATAGTAATTGATATATATATATATATATATATATATATATATATATCATTACAGCAATTAGTATTATTTTAGCTAATAAAAATAATATTTTATTATTAAAAATAAGTTATTATCATAGGTGTCATCATTACTATTATATTTAACATTAATTATATTTTTTTGTGTTCCATCTCTTTCACAACATCTTTGAACAGATATGTTACAACTACATCCATTAGCATTATACAGGGGCCATCTAGTGTTTGGAATTTCAACTATCGGTTATTTTGAGTTTGAAAGGCGTAATAACATTTATGACATATCAGAAATTTAGTTTTTTGTTTGACATTTACGAAATGGATCGCTATACACTTGAACAAAATTGGGAAATATTGAAAACTTACTTCCAAAGTGGTGAGTCTTCAACTCAAACTGAAGAAATTTACGTGGAAAATTTGGTAGAAAAGAAATGTCTTCAACGCAGTTTATGAATCAATTTGTGAAGCGAATTCGGCAAACTGGATTCTTATTGGATAAAGCAACTCGTTCACGTGCTCGTTCAGTAAAGTCAACCGAAAACATTGCTGCTGTTGCTCAGAGTGTGCTTGAACAACCATCAACATCAACTCGCCATCTCAAAATTTGAACATTTCACGCACTTCTTTGAGAAGAATTTTGAATAGAGACCTTGGTAAATGGCAATGTATTACCTTTCCAATAAAGCCATAAGCTTTGAAAAATATTCATGCGTTTTTTTTTTTAGAGCCAAATTAAATTCCCAATTTTAAATGGCTCTGTAGGTGTACATGGGGGTCTTCGAAAGAGCAATTCTCGTACGATTACAGAAATGAAGCATAGTAAGTGGAGGTTCGGATTCGGATAGGTGGCCGCGCATGGGTACATCATAAAATTAGTTCTCGAATTCATAAAATAAATTTTTTTTTATTATTATTTTATCGTGTACTCTCTGAAATATGATGCTAATCAATAATACTTATTTTCATAATAAAATTTCAATGAAACTTTTTTCACTTAGGTATTACGCTATTAGTGACACTACTTGTCGAATTTACTTATTGCATTAGTGACACTAGTAGTATATTTTTATGTTGACTAGATCAATTCAAGATTTTATTTTCAATTCGAAAATTAATCGAAATTGGAACCAAAAATCCATCGAAATCAATAGAAATTTCGAAAACTTTCAACCTTTATTTTCGACATCGAAAGGACATCTTTTTGAGAAATTATTTCTAACTGAGAAGCGAATCAACTAATCAAAATCTTTCCTTTCCTCCCTTTCATGGAAAAGAAGAATTTCGATTAATAGATTCCCTTATGCACTATGCATTACGTCTCCAGCATACCAGCGCAATATTCATCGCGCGTGACACGTGGTATCCAATGAGTGTACAGTTTTACCGATGTTTTCATTCTAAAGATATATTCTTGGATAGAGAGATATATTGGTGTAGCGGAGCCATTATGTCAGAATCTGTGCTGCGGCCAATAATTTTGCGCAACAAAAAACAGCGGAATCAACGGAATGAAGCCACGACCAATTACGAACGTTCCGTAGTTCTGCATCCTATGGGAGCGTACCCTGAGGGTGCCGTCCTATGTACACAAAATCAGAATGTCGGAACGGATTTCTTACTAGAAATGAGTTCACTAGCATTCCGTTCTGTAAGAAGTTTCTTTACTGTATCGGAACCACCGGAATCATGGCTGAAACAGTATAGAAACGATACAGAATCAACGGAATATCATGTCAATTGCAGGCTATGTCGATCCAGCTATTGTTGATGGTTGAGAATTTGACAACTTCGAAGAAGAAAATTAATAATAATTCTTATTTTTCAGTACGACATATTCTTGTTTTATATATACGTAGTCCAACTAATGTCAGTAGTTCCTCAAATAATACCGATGTCATTCTGAAATAATTGAAGAACTTCTCACGATCAATCATATTTCAAGGACTAAATTGTCGCTTGTGTCATGGAGACGCCTTATTCTTTGTGTAAACATTGACTGCATCCAGAATTTTCGTTTTCTTGTATATCTATATTTCTATTATTGCAATAACGTTATAAGCGAAATAAAATTTTCACACACTCTTAAATCGGAATAGCATGCCAACTTGGCATATTTCTTGCCTTTCGTAATAATTTTAACATTAGTAATAATACTTTTTCATCCATCATTGTAGATTTACAAAAAAAATTTCTGAATATTCGTTTCAATTTTTAGATTCAACTAACTCAGCCAAACATGCCATTCCGTTCCGTAAAAATTTTCTCTACCCATCCCATACGCAATGGAATTTTTTAGTAACAAAATATATCTCACTCTTATAATTCAGTATTGTTTTCGAGTATTCAAAATAATTTTGTAGATAAGATAACTGCACAAATTACTGCTTTAGTCATATTAAAATAATGAAATATCGATTAAATTAAGCAAATTAGCTTGCGACATTCCGTCTATTTCCATTTCGTTTCGACTATATAAGACAGGTAGAGAAATTTCTTACGGTACGGAATTGTAGTGAATTCAATTTTCTATAAGAAATGATGATTGATAAGAAATCCGTGCTGTCATTCCGATTCTGTGTACATGGGATGACACCCTGAGAATGCGGTCCCATGTGCAGAATTGGTGGAATGCTCGTGGCTTTATTCAGCCGATTCCGTTCCTCTAAAATGTGTTTTCTTATGTCTCCCATGGAGCGGAATTTCCGGAATACGCAATTAGCGCTGACCAATCATAAGAGCCTTCCCGTAGATCACTTTCATTAGATCCGGAATAGCGTTTGTTATTGGCTCGCATTGATTGCGTATCTGCAAGTTCCGCTCCATAGGACATAGGAAATTAAACTCTTGTGGATCACACATACATACATACAGGGACATTGCCCTGTCTTCATTATGTACCCACTTTGATTTTGATTTATATTTTCGCTTTTGTATACTACATATACGACATTCATGTTCTGACTATATTGACCTCCGTATTTATTTGGAGACTTAATTACCTTCAGGATTACGTTTAGATTCCACCCGAGTGCTACCCAAGTATCATTCCAAGTATCATTCTTGCTATTTACCGAATGTTAAACAAGAATGATATCACGGAGAATACCACATGGAAATCCGAACACGTCTCAGCATATTGATTAATCATGCTCTTATAGGAGATTTTTCTCCATTAAATCAGTTTAAGGAAGTTAGTTTTTATAAATACATATGTACACATGCAGGCATCGGTGGAATCCGCAAAAGAAATAAACTTGCGCAACAAAAAAACGGCGGAATCGGCGGAATGAAGTTACGACCTATCATGAGCGATCCGCCAATTCCGCATTGCGTCAATTTCGCACTATGGGACCGTACTGAAACCAATTACGGTCAAAGTTAGTTTACTCTATGTAATTTTATCTATGGTTGACGCTAAAAAGTTCGTCTCTTTCTAACGTTAGCGGATCACAATTAAGCTTGATCGGTGTTGGAGAAACTGGCTTTTAAAAACACAAATTCACTCCTAATGCAAAGAATTTGTGAGTTTAAAGCAGTGAATTTTTGTTTTTAAAGTAGTAAATTTATGTTTTTAAAGCAATGAATTTGTGTTTGTAAAGCAGTGATTAAAGCAATAAATTTGTATGAGTTGAATTTTGATTGCTTTTCTGTAGTGATTTCAAGGTTTTCAATAATAAAAGATACTCCAACATTTCTTCGTAAATGTTTTACGTTAAATTTGATTATATATTTTCTATAGAAAAAGACAGACAGTGAAAATCGCTCGTTTTTTTGGCATTTAATTTTAGAACTGAACCAAAAATTTTATCTTATACTCAGATATTAACCACAGAGAGATTTAAAGATGAAGTAAAAATTATTATCAGAGCAGAAAGGAGAATCAAATGGATTTTTGAATAAACGTAATTGTTGACCCCCCCCCCCCTCCAGCTATGATAACGATTGTTACTTCAATCTGAAACTTTTTTGTAATTAATATCTCATTGCAATATATTATTTGACAGTTCAGTCAAAAACTGAGGGCGAAAATATAAAAGATGACCTTTTTTTTGAGGTTTTTTTATATTTATATATGTAAAGGTTGTGTTAAGTTCAGAATGTTATTTTAATATGTTATAATGTTATAATTTTATTCCAATCCAAGTAATGGCAACTTTACTAGATGTATAAGCTTAAATCCGCTGTTTGCTCATAGGTGGCATTAGTGAGCGTACAAAGCTATCCTGGGCACACAACACATTTTTTTTTTATGTGTTTGGCATTAACCAGTGCATCAGCAATTTCATACAATAACATACATTTTTTCTTTCGTAATCATGTCTAGTGTTTTGCTAAAAAAAAAGCATATGCGGGAAGCTTTGCTTTTCTGTTTCAATTTGAAGAAATCGGCTGCCGAATCGCATCGAATGCTTGTGGAGGCCTATGGCGACAATACTTTATTGGAAACAACGTGCAGAGATTGGTTTCGCCGGTTCAATGACGACAATTTTGACCTGAGTGACAAGAAGCGTGAAAATCAGCCCAGGAAGATTGAGGACTGTCAATTGCAGGCTCTTTTGGACGAGGACGATACCCAATCGCAAAAAATGCTTGCCGAGCAAGCAGCCATTTCCATGCGACTACATGCCATGGGGAAGGTTCAAAAGATCGGAAAATGGGTGCCGCATGAACTGAACGATAGGCAAATGGAGCGACGCCAAAACACATGCCAAATTCTGCTTGTCAGACAAAAAAGAAAGTCATTCTTGCATCGGATTGTGATGAAAAGGTGATGAAAAGTGGATCTATTTTCAGAAATCCTAAACGCAAGAAATCTTGGGTTGATTCTGCCCAACCATCAACATCTTCCTCAAGATCAAATCGTTTCGGACGAAAGACAATGCTGTGCGTTTGGTGGGATCAGGAGGGTGTCATCTACTACGAGCTGTTAAAACCTGATGAAACTGTTAATGCTCACCGCTACCATCAACAACTGATCAAATTGCACCGTGCTCTGTGTGAAAAAAGGCCGCATTATCGGAAAAGACATGACAAGCTAGCTGATTTTCCTCCACGACAACGCATCATCGCACACGTCAACAATGGTCCAAAACTACTTGGAGACACTCAACTGGGAGGTGAGCTACCCCCATCCCGCTTACTCACCAGACCTGGCACCTTCTGACTATCATCTGTTTTCGTCGATGGGCCACGCGCTCGCTGAGCACTTCGATTCTTACGTCCGAAAATATTATAGCTTGATGAGTGGTTTGTCTCGAAAGATGAAGAATTTTTTTGGCGTGGTATACACAAATTGCTCGAAAAATGGGAAAAATGTATAGTTAGCGAGGGCAAGTACTTTGAATAAATTTGTTTTTGCTTCCTAGGAATAAAAATGTGTTTTTCTGACTAAAAAACAGCGGATTTACCCTTATACACCTAAATTCTCTTATACACCGTACCTTATACACCGTAATTCTCTGCCAAAAATTATTACTCTTCAAAAAAAATTAATATATTAAATTAATATATTAAATAAATTAATATATTAAATAAAAAAATATGAAATAAATAAAAAATAATAAAAAATATGAAAAATTAAAACCTACAATCTTGAACTAATCAAGTTAATTTCTATCAAAATAAAAAATAAAACCCAAATAATACTTTTTTGTTATTTATATAAACTTACTTTTTTAAAAAAAGGTAAAGAAGCGTTAAGCATGCGTGCTTGCTTTCCGTGAAGAATTATTTGGGCCGGTTTCATCAATTACTTAATTGGCCGTGGAATTGACTAATCGTATTTATTTAGTAGAATTGATCACTTATGGTTGATACCGATTCGACTTAATCGAGTTGGTGAAATCGGCCTTTCGTATATAATACTAAGTATCTAATCCAATTAATAATAGTTTTAATTTTTTTTCACAGATATTCTTATTGAAGGTCTTCTTATTTCCAAATAATGGCAACATTAACTTCTCTGTCAAAAATTATTACTCTTCAAAAAAAATTAATGCATCAAATGAATAATTAAACTCAGATGCTACAACCTTAACTAACCAAGTTAAATTGTAAAAGTTAAATTAAAAAAATAAAATATGGTATTGTCTCTTGTTCTTTACTTAGCTCTAATGATATGTATCATTCGTATAAAAGATTTGATATCAACTAAATTGGCGCCAAGTTAAATTCCATATAATTCGGATATCAAATCCGATCCAATCATCGACAATTTTTGGTATCTTCATATGATGTGAAGTGCTGCTCAGACAGATCATGCATCATCGATCGGAACAAGTGGTAGTGGGAAGGAGCAATACGGAGAATATGGCGGGTGGAATAGAACTTCCCATTTGAGTGTTTCTAAATAGGTTTTGACCGGTGCCGCAACATGTGGTCGAGCATTATCATGCAGGAGAATAATTTTGTCATGCCTGGAGTAGTAGTGGGCGCGTTTTTCCTTGAATGCTTGGCTCAATCTCATCAATTGTGTTTGGTAGAGAGCCCCAGTAATAATCTCGTTCGGTTTGAGCAACTCATAATACACAAGCTGATCCTATTAAATACACAACATGAGTTTTTTTCCATGAATATTCGGCTTGGCTGTCGATGCTGAAGAAGTGATCTCCATGATTTCCTCTTCTTTGTTATCGTAATGGATCCATTTTTCATCACCAGTGACTATACGATGCAAAAAACTCTTTCGTTTATGCCTGGCAAGCAGCATTTCACATGTGAAAAATCGGCGTCCAATGTTTCTCGGCTTCAGTTCATATGGAACTCAATTCCCTTGCTTTTGAATCATTCCCAATAATTTCAAATGATATGAAATTGTTTGTTTAGTCACTTTTAATGTAAGTGCAAGTTCTTTTTGCGTTTGGCACGAATCTTCATCCAATAATGCTTCCAATTCCGCGTCTTCATACACTTTCGGCCTTCTGCTACGTTCTTTATCTTCGACGTCAAATTCACTGTTCTTAAACTTTTGAAACCACTCGCGACAACTCTCACTTAAGGCAGCATCACCATATGCTTCTACAAGCAATCTATGAGCCTCAGCTGCAGATTTCTTCAAATTAAAGAAGTAAATCAAAAGTTCCCGCAAATGACGCTTATTCGGCTCAAAA
>Ga0157363_1005054_pt1 | contig 12266 bp, 6 predicted proteins | sample AttsexASBM1_FD_111477 | JGI IMG/M metagenome (GOLD analysis project Ga0157363, IMG submission 111477) | Fungus gardens microbial communities from leaf cutter ant in Ribeirão Preto, State of São Paulo, Brazil - Atta sexdens ASBM1 | ecosystem: Host-associated > Fungi > Mycelium > Unclassified ...
TAAATATCCTAATAAGTATTGGCTTATTTTTGTAATTTTTACGTCGTTTAAAGATAACAATAAACTTTCAAATATACTTTCTCAGCTCTTTTGAAAATTGATCCAAATTTGTATTTAAAAAATCTGAGAAATTTTCTAAAAAATCATTTATTTTCGGAAATTCTGAACAATTATAAAATTTATGAAAAAAAAACTCAGAAAAACTTTCAAGAATTTAATTAAAATCTTTTCTTGCAAAATATATTAATGAATACAAAAAAAGATTTTTATTTTTTCTTAGAAAAAAAAACAAATTATAGGTTATGTTTCTGCGGCGTTAATTACATAAAATTATCGGATCCGAGAATTTAAACAATTCAAACGAACTCGCTGTAGCGCGAAATCCCAGGAATTCCGAGGATCGTCGGTAAAACAGCGACGTGTCAGGTCGATAAAACAGAATATCAACCGACGTGCACGTACAGTAGCGCCACGCTGCCGCAGCGGCGACAGTGGCGGCGCAGTGAGTCTCTCGCCAACCATCGGTGGTTCGGCGCGCTTCCTCTCCTTTCCGGTCTACCCCTTTCCGTTCGATCCTCACTCTCACCGACGCGGGACGTTAATCCCCGTACATACGGCACAGTGTGATAGTATTTCGCGCGTGCTCTCGGTCAGCGCACAACCGGGAGCTTTTAGCTACTAACTGGCGTTCCATCGGTGATTCCGGATGCGGGTGCACCGCTCGCGTCGGGTGTGTCGTAATCGTGCTGGACCGTGCCATCGAGGTACGAACGTGGACGCGAACGCGTACTCGTCGCCGGTAGCGAGCGCGGAACACGGGGGACGGGGTCAGCCACGGAGGCGGCCAACAGCGGTGGTGGTGGTGGTGGAGGTGGCGGTGGTTCTTGACTCAGCTGGCCGCTCGTAGACGTCGTCGTGAATGCTGGCGACGCGCGCGGAACGACGCGGACAGTCGGCGTTCGCCGGTGCTCCGAGGAGGATGCGCGTCGTAACTTGCTGGCCGTGTCACGGCCTATAGGCGCTGATAGACGCGCGGCACCATAGCCCGCTCTCCCTCCTCTCCCCGCTGTAGGTAGGTGTATTTCATCGCTCCATTTCCATCGCCGCGAGTGCCCAAATGCGCGAGTGCGAACGTGGGCTTTCGGATTTTTCCTGTCGTCCTCGGAAGGGATAGAGAAAGAGAAAGGAGCAGATACGTCTCTTTCGAGGTTAGAGTCCATGGTGTTTCGGTCTGTTTTCCGCTCTCAACCAGTGTCTGATCGAACTTCCAATGTGTACTCGACGTGTAAAGGCTATGGCAACGCGAAATAATTCAAACAGTGAGACGTAAGCGTTATGTGAACCGGTCAATCACAGTAAGGAACATAAGGCGGTAACGTAGGCTGTAGCAAATTCAAAATGTTGATTTGCTTACTGCTTATGTCTCGCTACTTAACTCGGACAATACGCATTGTCTAGAAGATCTCTTTGTCGTGTCTTTTTGATACGTGTCTTTCAGAAATGTATGTCTCGAAAAACAGTCTTTACGACACCTTTTAGACACGCTTGTTGTCTGAGAAGAGCTTTTGTATGTCATAACACCTTTTAATGTACGCTCTGGCTATAACGTTTGTCACTTTAAAAAGGGAGTCATTAGTAAATCTGTTTTCTATAGCTGAACTAATATAGTATTTCTGGAATTAAAAATATATTTTGTCTGTCTTCCTACATTAGAACTTTTTTCTCACTTTAACTAAATATCAAACATATCTATTTCACTACTTGAACTATAAAAACAGATCAGTGCTACAGTTCTGATTAAATTTGAATTCGTTTCTTGAGATTCAAGGTTTAGTTTCTTTCCATTCGATGGTACCTTTTTGTTCTTCTGCATAATGAGACCAAGGTTGCCAAAACTTGAACCTTGAAATTGGATCGAAGTCTCGTTTTACTCAGAATTGTATCACCTTATCCTAACACATTTGATATTTGTTGGAAGAAAGTTCTGCGCGCACGTCGGCACGTTTCAACGTTTCAACCCACGGCATATATCCGGTCACGTCGCGCGGCTCCGGTGAATTCGCGCGACCGGCCGGTCGATATTTCCGCTTCGTCGGTCAGAAGACACGAGGACGACGTGGCCACGCAACGTGGGACGCTTCCGTTCGCGCAGTCCGCCTCGTCCCCGCGACGACGACGACGTCGTCGGCGGCGTCGTTACTCGCTCGATGGCTTGCCGCTCCCCGCGAGACCTAACCTAACCGCCTCGTCCGCGCGCGAGTCGAATGCGAGAGAGGATCGATCGACCTGGTGGCCATCCCGGGGCGATCGGCACGTAAAACTCGACGTGAAATCACGCCGTTTGTTTCCTACGCGTCGTGGCGACAACCCGGAGTAAGCCTGGGGAGAATCAGGACGACGTCGCGGAGCATCTCGTTTTACGTACATAGATTGATTACATACATGAATTAACGGCGATATAAGAAGATCCACGTCAATCACGTTTTTAGCCTGAGGTAATGGATAATATAGTCATCCTGTGTATCTTTGTGGCTCTGTCACGTCCGTCCTTCTGACTGTTACAACCGAGACGTTGTGCCATTGATTCGTCGCGTTATCGATTACTCCGTTTAATTATCGTAACACGTGGCTGTGGCTCGCGTGCGTCCAGTTGTACCTCACGCGGGTAGACGTATTTTTTTTCTTCTGTGAAAACTCGCTCGTTTTGTTTAGAGTCTCATTTAAATGTTTAAATTCACGAGATCCAGGATTTTTAAATTGTTTCTGTTATTTATGTTTACAATTAGCTGAGTTATTCGCATTTCACAATTGTTTCGAATGGAGGAGTCGATATATTGAAAAAAATGGTTTTGAAGTATCTAAAAATTTAGCTAGATAATATGAAGACAATTTTGTTGGATACGATAATTCATAACAACACTGAAGTTACTTACTGTTAGAATAGAATGTCACAGTTTTTTGCAAATTATCGTCATGTCTAGGCGTTGGAAATATCTTGATGTTCAACGTTATTTTTAGATCTAGCTGAATTTTTTAATACCTCAGCAAAATCGTTCTTTTCGTGTAACTATGTCCGTCTGCGATGTTCGTACATTCAATGCTGGAATCACTGCTTTTTGTGAGAAACTCAAATATTTAATTTTATCTGATGTTTATCACGTTTAAATCTCGTTAACAATCGACATTTTCCTCACTGAATGGAAAGAATGGTTTTGTTGAAGCATCTAAAAATTTAGTTGGATCTAAAAGTAATTTAAAAAAGAGAAATTCTATATTTCGGTCGAAGTGGTTATATTATTTAGAAATAATAGAAATAGTATATAATATATTAAAATGCTCAAATGCTGATTACTAGAATGCCAACATTTTACAGCACTATTATTGAGCAAATAATTGTTGTAATGATTCAAGAAAATTATTTTCAGATCTATATCTAACTAAATTCTTGGATACTTCAGCAAAAGTTTTTTTTTTCCGCGTAGTTACGACTACTTCGTACACTCATAAAATGTTAGAATTCCTCTTTGTGAGAAATTTAAACGTATCTATTGTTCATTAAATTCGATCTTATTAGTAATCGATATTATTATTGTTTGATATAAATGAAAAAAAAAAACAATTTTTTTACTTTGTTTTGCTTTCTAAAAGTTTAGCTACGTATAAATCTAAAAATAATTTTGTTAGACTATCAAACTAATTATATAATATATATATGGAACACTTAAGTTGTTATTTGCTAGATTATCAAAACTTTTTACAGCATTGTTCTCATGCTTTACATAATTTTTTTGATGATGCAAATTGTTTTCAGATCTGTAGCTAGCTAAATTTTTAGATACTTCAGCAAAATCATTTTTTTTTTTGTAACTATATTCATCTACACTGACATAAAGGTATAAATTATTAATTCAATAATCAAGATTTTTACGTCAATAAAAATGTACATGAATCAATTAGTGACAGCCCATAATATAGACTTTGAATTAATTTATGTTAGTGACAGCTCGTAATATAAACTTTAATTGAATCAACAGCATTTTTTTCTTAGTGTATCTTCGTACATTAGTAAGATATTAGAATCATTGTTCGTACGAAGTATTTTTAATTCATCTGTTGTTTACCAGGTTTAATTTTGTTGGCAATCGATATTATTTGTTACATAATGCTTATCTAAACATTTAGCCATAGATGCAGAAAATAATTTTGTTCGATCGTTAAAATACATTACATAGAATGTTTAAGCTGGTTGCTAAAATATCAAAACTTTTTGTAGCATTGCCATCATAGCTACAAATTTTCAGATCTATATCTAGCTAGCTAAATTTTTAGCTGTTTCAGCGAAACTTTTTTCCTTGTTTAGCTATGTTCGTCTACAATCTTTGTGCACTTATAAAATATTAGAATCACTATTCTTCGTACGAGTTTAAACTTATCTGTTGTTCACCAGACTTAGTCTTGTTAGTAGTCGATATTATCATCGTTCGATATAAACGGAAAAAACAATTTTATTTTAGACAAAGAATTTGCTACTTCGCTATTTAAAAGCTTAGTTAAGAGATCTAAAAATAATTTTGATAGATTATTAAACAAATTATGTAGAACATTAAAGCTGGTTGCAAGATTATTAAAACATTTTGTAGCATTATCATCATGCTTGAGCGTCTTACATAATTATTTTGATGATACAAATGATTATTTTCAGCTCTGTATTTTTTGTTTAGCTAAATTTTTAGATACTTCATTGTTCTTTCTATGTATGTATGTCAACATTAATATCCTTGATATGCAATCTTATACTAATCTATTTTTTATATCGAATGAAGTAGATATAAATAAATATAATAAATTTACAAATGAACGGAACGTGAAAATATTGATATGGCTTAACAGACAAGCTGTTTTAACCAAATGCAATAATTTCGTAATTGAAAACGCATTCGCTTCTTAAATACACTCTTTCTCAAGTGTCGTTTATTCACGCATAAACGAATATAATAAAATATTCAAACACTATCGCTGCTGGACTTGTAAAACTTAATTATGGCTTGACTTAAAAAGGATTTTCCAGGAATGCTTACTGAGATGTATAGGTATATATATTTTTAATTAGACAACACGTGAGGTCAGAGTTTTTATTACTTGCTTACATCGCGCCGAATCAATTTTCTCGCGGAGAAAGGCTAATAATAAGGATTTATCGTCGAATAAATAAATCGAGCTATACTTACTGAAAGCGACGACACGTGTCGCATAGAAACAGAGACGAAATTGCAAGACAATGGCAACCTCATACCGCGCAATGTTCGCTGCACTGTTTTATTTGAAAAAAACATGTGTGAAAATGCAAGTGGGCGTTTTTCATTTGCATAACTTTTAGCGACATTTGTGTTGACTTGAATTAGTTCGAATCGATAGCTCCGGTGTAGACGAATGAGAAACATTTATCACGTAGAAGTTAAAGCGCGCGATATACTAGCAATGAGTAACTTATAATTAGAGATACATAAAATCAATTTACTTTTCATTTACTAACGGTGAAATTGATTAAACCTAAGTCGATCCTAATTTTAATTGTACACCAGACAGTTTCACGCGTTTCACGTTTTTTATATAACTGCGTAATTGATCTTTATTTTTAAGATTATATTTCTGGATTATATTTTTATCCATTTCTGAAAAGATTTTATTATATATTTCCAGTGAGTTTGTCTTGAAATTCACTGAACTTACAGACTTATAAAACGATGCGAATAGATTCTAACATAATTATGTGTCGGAAACAGAAGGAGAAAGATGGATCGAAACTAATTTCTGCCTCTTTATATTACAGTTGGAAAATTTGTGTTAAATTTTTACGTGTCCCAAACAATCCTCTAATTTTTATGTTAATTTAACTTAGGATGAATACATATTATATATTAGGAAGTAACATAAATATTATGTAAAAAAATTAACACGAAAAATATAACACTGTAATAATTTGTAAGCAAATTGTAGAAGTATTTTTTTTAATTTAACGAAATCAAAGACTCCACAAATTTAAAATAATATTTTTTTAGTCGAATTAACATTTATTGTTGAATTGACATGATTTATTTATTTAATTTAGAATTTACATTTAAAATACATTATTTTTACATTATTTGTTCATTTACTCAAATTATTTTAACATTAAGAAATGTACACTCGAATATAAATATTTAAAAAAAATCAACATAATTATAAGAATTTTAGGAGAGTTTCCACTGCCTACTAAAATTAGGTTATTTTTTATGAATTTTTTAAAGAAAATCTAGATATTATATATATAAAGATGCGAGTTTTTTTTTTAATTATTTAAGCAGCAAAACATTTTTTTTATTTAAAAAAAGATGCATTTTAATGAATGCTTCTAAATGGCGATCGAATTAGGAATCATTAAAAAAAACAGCCTTTCATAATGTCTGCCTAGCTGTCCCCTTCCCTCACCTTAATCAAATAGCCAGGTAACCAATTTTGCTCCTCGCGAAATTCAAACTAATATAACTTTTTTCAATTTTGCTTTCACGTGATCGTTTTATAACTTTTCATCATTTTTTATGTTATTAATTTTAATAAAAAAATTTTCAATTATATAAAAAGGTTGAATTTTTATTTAATTGTCTACCTAGAAAGATCGTTGGAATCAATTTGGCTCCTTTATGTAGTCTTTCTAGTGTTAAAAAATTTGATTTTTATCATAACAATTTATTATTTTTTTGTTTATAAAAATTCGAATTTTTGTTGTAAGAACTTAATTCTACTACCAGACATGTGCAAAAATATTAAAAAAAATAACAAGAAGTTATCTTAATTAGTTTTTGAGTTATCACTTCCAAGGAAAGACATAGTTTCGAGAAAAACATATTTAAAGTTTTATTATTCAATTTTTTTCATGTGTAACAAACGTTTCAGTCCACTTACGATTATTCTGCAATAGGATATGTAATAAATCTTCTATTTCTTCTTACAAATCGTTTTCGTTTTTTTGAAGTCAACAAAGCTCCTCCTTAATACAAAGTACAAAATTTTTACTATGTATTTTATTTTATGTATTACAATATTGTAGAATATATTAATATTACATATTAATATCATCATATTATTTTATATTATATTAATATATTTTTTATATGATATTATACTGATATCTTATATTAATTTAGGCAATATTTCATTTAGGTATTTCTTCTTTTCCTTTGTTTCCTGCAACTCGCAGTTTAAACAGAGAACCGAATTCGCTGATACACAATGACGCGGATTAAATGGAAAACAGAAATGGAGATATCGCAAACTACCGATTCCGATCAACCGTACTAAACAGGAAGCACCCAAGTATTGCCGATCTTTGATGGAGCGTGATCGTTTATGCACAACAGTAATAGTACAAGCGGTAATAATGTAAATGATAACGAATACAAAATACCGTTTGTAAGTGATACCGTCATACATTTTATTATCTGCCATCTAGATGAACGTCGATTTTCTTGTTCGTGTATTGTGTCGCCATACAATATTTTTCCATAAAGATCCATAAGCTATGTCGTTCTCGCAGAAAGGGCAATAGATAGTATTTTAAACGTAGATAAATATAGATAATGGCCGAGTATATGTCTGTGTATATGTCTAATGACATGATAAGCGAAAAAAACAGTTTTGCTGAAATATTTGCAAATTTAATTGGAGATACAAAAAAAAAATAATTATGTTGGACTATTAAAATAATTATATTTGATGCTTAAGCTGATTGCTAGAATGTTTATTTGTACTACCATTGTCAATTATTATTATATTTGCTATATAATTATTTTAATGTTCCAACATAATTATTTTTAAATTTGTAAGGTACCGATCTTGTAACTTTTTCCCTATGGCAAAAACGTAAAAAGTGAAAAACTTGATTAACTTTAATGACATGAACTTTTACTTTTCACATTGTATTTTCGCCCTAAGGAAAAAGTTACATGTTCTGTACTCTATATAGAAACGATGATTTTGCTGAAGTATCGAAAAATTTTGTTGGATCAAAATAATTGGAATGCTCAAATTAATTACTAGAATGTCAGAACTTGTTGAAATTTTAAAACTAATTAATTGGAAAGTCCAAAATTATTTTTGGATCTGTATTTATCTAAATTTTTTGACTTTTCAAGAGAATTCTTTTCATACATTTATTTCATACATTTATTATTCTTTTCATGCATTATTATTTTTAAATAAATATTATTTTTAAATATTATTTTTATATTATTTTTAAATATTTCAGCAAAATCATTCTTTCCATGCAAGATAATTGACCGCGATTGACGCAAATGAAAACAGTAATTATTTTGATGACCTAACAAAATTATTTTCGGCTCTAAAATTTTCGATGATAATTTAGCAACATCGTTTTTTTTATGTATATCTAGTCATTTTGAGATATTTGAGCAAAATCATTTTCTTCAAGATTAATTGATCACGATTGTTCCAACCGTCTTTTATTATTATTATATGTCTTTTTGTTTAATGGTGTAGAACAGTGTCTTACAAAACCCGCCACATAGATTATTGTTGCCATGGCTAATAGTTCGTATATATAAATGTAAACAATTGTGCCGAGTTTCATGGCAATCGGTTCAATTGATTATAAACATTCAGAAAAAAAAACTGTTGAGCTTTGCAAAACATTGTTTTCGAAAATTTGAGACAAAGAGGATTGGCTTTCCAATTCATCAGAGTTTAATCCAATGGATTATTCTGTGTGATCTATTATGGAGTCCAGAGCTTGTACAATTAACCACAAGTCTGTTAATGCATTAAAAAAAATCATTAAATAAGGCATGGAACAACATTACCATTGAAGAACTTACGGCCATCATGACAATTTTCCTAAACGATGCGGGAAGACAAAGAGTGGTTACATTGAATAAAGTAAGCAATCAATTTGAATATTAGTCATATTAGTACAAATATTTTCTATAAATTTCATTTCCATGTAACAATTATTAATAAAGTTATGATTATTTATAAAAAAAAAACAGATAATATTGAAATAGTCTGTATATTACGCAAGCGAAAAAGAGATCTTCACGAGTATTCCAAAGAGAAAAAGAAGAAGCGTTAGATCATTAGTGACACATTGCATATCAATGATCCATTATTATAATCGGCAATGGAAATATTCTTCTTGTGCTTACACAACAATTTTATTTGATAATTTCAATTTTTTATGCGGAATCATCATTTTCCCTGTAATTCGATCAACAACCGGCTCGTACTATTGACGTTAACAGCGTGTAGTAATAAATATACGCGTTATTTGTTTTTCTCTTCTTAAAGACGACATTTGCACAACTTGGCTCGACTCAACGAATCCAATAACAAAGTCGTTCGCAGCGGAAATCGCCGGGATTGCTTCAGCCGGTAGCGGCAGACAACGTGGCGACGAGGATTATCCCGATCGGCATCAACGAGACTCAACATCATTCTCGTTCTCGATAACGTCTCATTCGTGAAAACTTTTTGGCAGCACGTCGTACCGATGAAATTTGCATCGTTTAGCGTTTCGTGTACCATTTCAAATTCCTTGCGTCTTTTAAAGCGGCACGCTTAATTTCTTCGAGCGCACGGTAACAATCGTATTTTGTTCGTCTAAACATTATAGTCATCGACGAAAATCGCACGAGGAAATACCTGCCGAGTTCGTCGATGTCTTGGAAAGTTTTCGACTCCACGATTCCACGATAAATTCCTTGAAGCCGTTCATCGTTGTGAACTACGTGTTCGCGTTCAGCCTGGAAAGATGTCTTTTCCCATGTCTTGCACTCGAGTTTCATGAAGTTTTGCACTGAAAAAGGTGCCAAGGATAAGATCACGCGTGCACCTGTATAAATGACACTCGCGCAAAATTCTCAGTAAAAACGCAACGGTGTAAACCAAATAAAACGGTTTTACTGAAGTATCTAAAAATTTAACTACACACAGATTTGAAGATAATTTTGTTGGATAAAATATTTAAATAATGATACTCAATTGAGTTGTTAGAATGTCAAAATTTATCATAATGTTTGATCGTCGTAGATAATTATTTTGATTGTTCAACGTAATTATTTTCAAATCTGTGTCTCTAACTAAATTTTTCGATCCTTCAGTAAAAGTGTTCTTTCCATTGCCGAGAAAATTAATTAAGCTTGATGAACAATAAATTCGTGTTAGAGTGGTAACTCTAACATTTTTAAAGTATACAAAAATGGCGAAAGAATTTTATTAGACTCAAAATAATTATGTATGGCACTCAAGCTAGTTTTTAGAATGTCAAAATATTGCTTTCATAATTGAGTTTCTTCCATAATTATTATTATAATCCAATAAAATTATTTTCAGATAGTACTTCAATAAAACTTCTTTCCGTTCAGCAATAATAATAATATCAACTGTCAACAATTAAGCCTGAATAACAGATAAGTTTAAATTCGTATCGAATAATAACTCTGTAACATTTTACAAGGGTATGAAGATTGCAAAATAATTTTGTATTTTTTCTATTCAGTCACGCGAATAATACCTTCGAGTTCACATTAATCTGTTTTTTTTTTCTTGCTTTTGACAATCATAACTAATTGAGCGATATTCTTTCGCTTGCTGATTTATTGAAAATTTTAAAATGTTCTAGTGCTTCCTTTACAAAAATTTAATACTGGTAAATTCTGTAAGTATTTATTTTGAGTAAAGCACTGTTGTTTAGTTCTTTTAATATTCGAAATAAATAATTTTCAGTATTAAATTAGCCAGTATTAATTGTATTTCTGTAGAAGAAAATAGAAATTGGCAATCTGTATCCGCAGTCCCTCCAGTTTGGCCTTTTTCCCACGACACACTCTCGACAATCTCTCGGGCGATTCGCGTGCCGGGATTCCTTCGCGCTCGCGGTCGCTTTACTCACTTGGATGATAATTGATACCGAGCACGTGCTTACCCGTAATCGTCACGCGCTCGAGCCAAGATGGATCGCCCCGTCGACTACTTGGATGACCACGCAAAATAGCTATATAATAGCGCGTACATAATAGCGTGGATTTTATCGCATTGAGACGCACGCGATAAAATCCAAGCGAAATTCTTTAAGAAATCCCGCTTTGGAGACACGCCTCATCATAATGAATTAATTATCGCTCTCATTATGCCTCAACCTTTGCATCTTCATTAGAGATAGTTGGTACCTAACAATAATCTGGCTGATTCAATCTACATATTTGATCACGAAAACTGACTTCATATAATTACGTTGGAGTCTTTAATCGTTTAGTGAATCACGAGATAAGATACGCCGACTATAATTTATATGGCTTACTATAGACAAGCGTTTAGATGCTTTGTGGCTTATTACGACCACTTATTTCGCTCAGCTTCTTTTCTCGCATTGTCGTTTGCGTAATCGTGACGGAAGCGCGGCGAGAGAGCCAAGATAAAATACGTATATTTTTTTCATCGTGCCATGTTCACGGTGGCAATTAATCTCGAAATGTTTGCCGAGTGTATCGAGGCCACGTTGAAATTGAGATGATCGAACGAGATAAAAGGGGATTTTTCAAGTTAAAATCAATTTAGAAATTTTCGTAGCGAACAAAATTTTCCATGAACGATGCGAAAGTAGATCGCGATTGTTCAGTCGGAGTCGTTGAAGGGTTCAACGCGTACGACGACGGTGGGCGTCGACCTTGAATCAGCTGTTTATTCTCAATGCCGACGAGTATATTAATACACCGCGTGTCCTGCAGTGAAAGACGTTGTACTCTCGGGTCGCGTGGCAACGTTTTATGGAACCTATCGAGTGCGTTATCGTATAACGAACCTCCACGAAAGTCGCCCTCCGTATCCGAAAACACCTGTTGATTGAAGCGGGAATAATTTCGATTGTTTTTCATGTTAAGAAAGTGGAAAAACTTTTATACAAAAGTTGCTCGCGCATTAGTATTATAACATTGGAACTTAGTAACAAGAAGGACGTAATATTTTCGATCAAGAGGAAATGATCGCATGATCATTTGATTTTGTGTGTGTGTGTGTGTGTGTGTGTGTGTGTGTGTGTGTGTGTGTGTGTGTGTTTATTGTTATGTAATAAAATTGATGAAAACTCAAACAAATGAGTAATTAATCAGGTCAAAGATTAAAACTAATTTATTGAAACATTAAGAAGGGATTAAATCTATTAAATAAGGAATTAGAGAAGAAGGGATTAAATTTAATTAATGCATGGAACGTTTCGA
>Ga0157363_1005055_pt1 | contig 12264 bp, 6 predicted proteins | sample AttsexASBM1_FD_111477 | JGI IMG/M metagenome (GOLD analysis project Ga0157363, IMG submission 111477) | Fungus gardens microbial communities from leaf cutter ant in Ribeirão Preto, State of São Paulo, Brazil - Atta sexdens ASBM1 | ecosystem: Host-associated > Fungi > Mycelium > Unclassified ...
CACACACACACACACACACACACACACACACACACACACACACACACACACACACACACACACACACACACACACACATTATAGTGATAAAATTTTTATGTGTGAATATATTGCAATAAAAAGTAACAATATATTATACACAGTTTGTATCTTTAAATTTTCAAACTGTTGAATGTAAGTACTACAGGTAAAAAGAAATAAAAAATATTTTTCTTCTATAAAATTCCAAGAAAGAAGATCCAGATTTTAATGTCGCTCCTAAATTTGAATAGAGAATAGAGACTCTCTCTCTCTCTCTCTCTCTCTCTTCCCCCCCTCCTCCTTCCTTCTCTCTCTCTCTTTTCTTTGTCTTTCTTTGTCTTTGTCACTTATGCTATGTACATGTTATCCGTCGTTGCTCTTCACGTGTACGATATGTTAAGCTAGATCCGGGAGTAGTGGGCGACGATGCAAGGTTGTTAAAAAATTCGTCATGGCGTGCACGCAGCGTCACTAATTCAATTTCGGTTCTCGTAATCAACCAATGATCAATCTATCATTTATGAAGGGGGGGAGGGGGGAAGAAAAGCGGCATTCCAAGTCAATAAATTTCGTAGTCACGTCCGTGATCACATCGTCCATTTACATGGTCGATTTTGTTTCTGTTTCTAGGAAACATATTCATTATTTAAAAAATTATTAAAAAAAATATATACATATATATAAACAAAAAACAGGAGCAATATATATTCTCAATATTGATATTTTTTCTTCTTCTTTAGGTATAATACTGTATAATAGTAAATAATAAATATGTTCACTTATCAATATTTACAGTTAGTTGAAGTTAGCTGCTTATCCGATACATATAAAATACGTAGGTAGGAAAATCGAAACAATTCACTTCAAGTGAGAAGTAATTATTGTAACTTTTTGTTATACTTATTATGATACTTATTCTTGACTGTATTTCGATAATTTTGAATTATTTATGTAATTAAACAATTAATAAATTTCTTAATCAATAAATCTTATTTTATGAAGAAATAAATTTTTTTCTCTGAAATTTTGTTCTGTTTGTTGATAAATAATAAAATAAAAACTAAAAATAGGCCAATCTTCAAAGATTAATTTTACTCCTTTAGGGTGAATTCGAACAACAAAAACAATTGCTTATTATATATCAGGGTTCTTTATGTATTACCAAAATTTCAAATTTTTAAATTTGAGAGTCTATATCCTTAATTGTTGGCATTTCAACGTTATTTTTATGTGATTTTCTAGTTGTGTTCCTCGTATTTTGAGAAGTGAGTGATACAAAACTTCTCATCGTCACTCTCCATTTGCAACATTATGTTGTTTTGCTAGTGGGAACAAGCGATTCTGATAATCAGTATGTGTGTGTGTTTGTGTGTGTATGTATGTGTGTGGGGGGGGGGGGGGGTGTGCGTGCGCGCGCGTGTGTGTATCTTTCTTTTTCTTCCCCTTCCCTCCCCTTCTCTCTCTCTCTCTCTCTCTCTCTCTCTCTTCTTCGTCCTCATGTCTCTCTACTTTCACCTGGATCTCCGCTAATGATTACATCCGCCAACCTGGGAGAGTTATGCCCCATTTAAGATAATTTCTCGAATCGAAACGCGCGAATACCTTTCCAATCTCTCACTTTTAAATTGCGATATATAGTGTTTAAAAAAATATTAATTAACAATACAAATGTGTTGTTTGATAAATAAGAGAAATTTTATTTTAGAAAAATGTTCATGCTTATGTATCACAGTATTTTTATTGTTTTTATCATTTTTTGTTATTTTTTATAATTTTCGTTATAATTTATGATGACTGTAAGTATAATTATCAAAGACGAAAATGCAAATAATACGATCGCAATTTATCTACAAAATTGAAATCTTACGCTGAAAAAAATTTTTGATTAGATCAATAGACACCAATAAGGCGTATATGGATTAAATACCATGAATTTTTTGTATGGGGACACAGGAAGGAATTTGTATAGATACCGTGAGCCTATCAATAGTGATATTGAATTACTGACAAAATTAATTGAATCATTAGAAATAATTATATCACAAATGATACAAAGAACTTATCGAATTATTAATAATTTAATAAAACGTGCACACTTGTATATCAAAGTTCAAGGTGAGCACTTTGAACACTTATTGTTATATTATTTTTGTTATTTTATTTTATGTTATTTAGTTTAATAAATGTTTGATTCATGTTATTAGGTTTAATAAAAACCAATAATGTTGAATTTAATTTAATCAATTTAAATAACTTATTAAGCATTAAATGGTCATTATTTAAGTATTTATATGATCTAGGCCCAATTGTTCCACGTTTTGATAAATTTTACCTGTTGGGTAAGTAGCAAGATTATCCAATCACATGCGTGAATTGCTAGATTTACTTAACAAGTAAAATTTATCCAAAGGTGGAACAACCAGTCCTTATTACAACAAAATAATTTTAATATTTAATAAACAGTTTTTAGTACTTTTTAACAATAAATTGCAGATTTTAATAATAATTTAAAACTTTTAAAATAATTTTAAGGTATTTTATATATATAATTTTTTTAAATGACTTTTAAAACAGTAAAAAAGATGTACAGAATTTTATAATAATTTTTAACTTTTGTAAACTATTTTAAGATATTTTAAACAATTATTAATTTCTAAAAGTATTTGTATGCTATTTCAATTTTTAGATTTTTGTAACAATTAATGATAAGATTTTATAAACAATTTTAAGATTGTATTGAATATTTTTGTTTTTAAAACAAAATGCAGAATTTTGAAATACTTTTTATATTTTTAAAGCAATTATTTAAAATTTTTTTATTTTTAAACAATAATAAATTTTTTTTAATAATTATATCATTGCTTATAATAACTTTGATATTTCTTAAATCTTTTATTATTAAAAAATTTTATGTTAAACAATATTAACATTTTATAAACAATTTTGTTTTTAAATAATTTGCGGATGTTTTTAACTAATTAGTTAAATTAAATGCAAAAAGTAATGAGAAACTTTGATACAATACAAATGTCTAAAGTGTTTCGCGTCAGTCTCGATTGTGCACTGACCGCATGAATTTCACTGACTCGCGCCCACTTCGTCAACTTCAATATCTCAGTCAAATTCTATTCATCGGATCACTTTTAGGTAGAGCTTTTCGTCTTAAAATTTCACCTTTACATTTTTAAAAAATATTAAGATTTAGAGATCGTTAGTGAACGATTTTTAAATCAAAGTTTCGATTTTCCTTAATATATGTTTGATTTGATGCAAAAATTAGAACTTTTTTAAGGATAGAACAAAATTTTTTTCTATCCTTAAAAACGATCTTATATCTTATAATCCAGTTAAATGTAACTTTTAAAGACTTTGTAGGAAGTCCCGGGAAAATTCCAACTGGATCTTGTTGTGGATGAATAGACCTACAATTTGAGAGTAACGATCCATTTGAACGCTCGGAACCTTGCTAAAATCGATCTTGAACTTGAAGTTTGATCATTAATTGGGCTATATTTCTTAAGGTGTATATCGTAAAGTTAAATGAATTATTGCAGCGTTAAATGAATTGTTTAGCGACTAAAAAAACATATAGTACTTTTCAAATCCGGTTTAAGCCGTTTTTGCATCAAATCAAATGTATCAAGAAAAATCAAAACTTTAAAAATTGTTCACTAGTTATCTTTAAATCTCTTAATATTTTTTGATAAAAATTTAGGAGTGTTCTTTTGGCAGGTTCTTTGGCATCTAAGTGACAGATTAAAAAAAATTTTTTTTTCTTGACAGTCTAATATGTATACATATATATATTTCTTAAATATAGATATATGTAATATATCGTTTTATGTCAAACTACGATAATAATTTAATCGATGAAAAGTAACTTTTATTGATTTTAATCCTCTAATTAACTCTAATACTTCGTCCATCACAGAAACAGATATGTATGATCGATTTACGTATAAGTTAAATATTTGAAGTTAAAACGGAAAAAAGGGCAAGCGTATCAATTTCTATGTTTGATTCTTTTTTTCTGTTTTAATTTTAATTTAAGACATTATTATTGTCTATATTTTCTTTAAGTAATTGACACTGAAGGAATGAATAATAGCGAGCTAGAATTTAATGAGATTGGAATTTAATGAGTATAACAAAGACTCGGTTAACTGACGGAATGTAAATGCATGATCAAGGAAATGGCGCTGTCACGTACGGATCGGTTGTTGTCGCTTGTTGGCACTCATTGCAGCCTGCAAATTATTTATTTCCGCATTGATTGGTGGTTTAATGACACGCTAGATATCGAGTATTCAAGGTGATTATCTGCTAGCATCGTGTTGTTATGAATTGATCTTCTTTTTTCTATGAATTGATCTTCTTTTAGTACATTGTTTATACATGTTATGATTTGGATTTTTTTAACATTAAAAATAAATTAAATAAGATCCCTCATTTATTTCAAATTGACCATTAATTTTTTAAATTCTAATTTGTGATTTACATTCAACGAGCTACATTGTTATATTAAGTGTTTTATTATTTAAATTTTATTTCGACTTTTATGTCATTTTTCTTTTGTACGAACGATTCCTTCGTAAATCCTCAAATTTTGTAAACAATCGCATCGATTATTTTATATTCTATTCATGTTCAGTATACAAGTAATTCCTTTGAATTCTTCGAAATTACAACTAATAGGCACGTTATATATAACTATTCACTAGATAGTTATGAATAAATGATTGAATTTCTAGAAGTTTAGTTGTTTGACTATGGTAACATCGTATGATTTCTACAATGACATGACTTAAGCGACTTCTACAATAATATGTGCGAAATACGTAATTCCGAATTATTGTATTGAAGATGATTCAAAACTGAATCGAAACATTTATATTAATTTATTTAATTTTTATTAAAATTCAAACACATAAAAAACTATTTTGATTCCTAGAAGCATTTCATCTTCTTCATTCCAAATTAATTAATAATTTTATAAAAAAGACAAAATTGTAAATATATATCATACCATTCTACAAGTAAATCAAATAATCATTAAATAAGTACAGAACTTTGCTAAAATTAACATTCGCATTTGGCAAATCCTTTGATGGCTCAATTTTTGTTAATTAAAGGAAATCATTAGAGAAAAGTCGCCAATACCGATATATCACTTTGTTAGACAATATTTTTTAAACAAAAAGTAAAAATAAAACTTAAACATAAATATCAAAATTATTAAAATATGTCTTCTATCAAATAATATAAGTTTTTATAATACTGTTTGTAATTTTGCAATAATTAATTTTTTCATAAGATAAGCAGCAAAAATGAGCGTCTAAAATGGGCTCCAAAACTGACATAGTAGGCAGTAACCTTATATATTCCTATTCTTTTTCTTTTACAGAAATTATCTGTATCTACAAATGAATATATAATAAAAATTTTCCAGAATTTTTTCACTTCGTTATAAAACATTTTCATTGATATGCATATTTATTTTATGCTGTTCTGTAAGATGCAAATATGTAATGCGATAGTTTTTCAAGAGCTTTTGCATATACGCACGATTGCCTTCAGCTGCTAATAGAGTTATTTAACCCTATAAAGCAACATTATAAAGATTAAGCTCATGATCTGGTTTGCAGACAGATGTGGTGATTTACACTGCATTTCAATTTTAAATTTAAAATCGTATTATGAAAAAACTAAGAGAAAGAATAATATAAATAAAATTAATAATATATATAAAATTTAGGAAATTGCAAGCAATTAAAACGATAAACGTAATATTATTAATAATATAGCCACTATTATTTAAATTATGCAATTTGTAAGAGAAAATTGTAAGAATTTTATTTTCGCATTTCCTAGAATTCGTTTTTAGCTGATTTAGTATAGAAACAAGCCACAAATATTCGAATTATGAGTTTGTTTCTTTAATTAGCTAAATAGATTATGATTTTATTAGTATTAATAAAGTGCAGTAGTTAATTTTTGAAAAATAAGAGGGTGTCATTTTAGGAGACCTATGTCAGTATCGGCGACTTTCCTCTACAAATCATTGACCAATTTACACAATTCATCGTGTACATATACGGAAAACTTAGTGTGAGTTATGTAAAATAACTGCTCTGCACTCAAGCGGTGAAACTGAAAAGCTAAACAGCGTTTTAGGTACAAGTCAATGTTGTGTAACACTGTATCATATAGTTCTGTTGCTGGAAAGCACACATTGTGTATTTGCAAGTATAGTATAATTAAAAACAAATATTCCGTATTGTATACATTTATATACATTTAAATCTTGAAAATAATATATTTTTTGTTGAAAAATTGTCGTAATTGTCTTGGTGGAACAAAGTTCGCTGAAATTTTGCTGAAGTTCTAAATTTTGGAACTCATTTTCATAAGAATTTTCTTAATAATGGAATTGCATTGATACTTTTATCTTCATCACACGAATAAACAATATGTTCTGTATAAACAATATGGAACTCCATTTTATCTTCTGTTAGAACGTTTTTTTATTCCACGCTTACTCTCGTCAGTTCTGGATTGCACTATAGTTCAGTTCAGTTTAGTTGTATTGCAATCCTCGTGTAGGATCAAAAAATAAACCTATTATTTTTGTAGATTTACTCACATTATGTATATACTTTCAACAATTACTCAAGTAAAACTCCTAGAATGAACACAATAATATTGTATTCTGTATTTAAAAAATATATGTATTTCATAAATTTATAAATGGAAACTTTGTAAATAAGAAATAAACGTTGCACAGAAACATATAAAATATTACTTTTTGCTCTTTATATTTGTACAAAATAAACGCACTATAAATATTGGTATGCATACGATTTTATAGTTCTTAATAGAACGTTTGATTCAAATTAATCGGAGTATGAAGTCTGTTCTTTTTAACTGAACTTTTACAGTTTATCTTTCTTCCTTTTCTCTCCAAGAGAAAAGAAGAGGAAGAAAGATGAACCGGTGCAAAAGTTCAGCCAAAAAGAACAGACTTATAAACGATGCGCTGAATGCAACTTTCCTAATAGCACAGAAGAGTGCTATTAGGAAATGCTATTTGCATATATGGCTATTTTCTGTGGCTGAACTAGTGTACACTTTTGGAACTTAAAGTAAGATAGATATATAGTTTGATATTTGTTTAGCGATATTTGTAAAGCGAAAGAGCTAGAAAGAGAGTTCTAGAACAGTATAGTGCAGGAGCAGAAAACAGACCAAGGATTTCTATAATGTTGCACGAACATAACATTGAAACTATCACAGTTACGTTGCATAATGTTTCTGAGAAGTCTCTGCAAGATTGCAACGTCAAAATGTTCGCTTCTGTCTGCAAGAAATTTCTGAAATATTACGGAAACGTTTGTAAAATCTTTTGGTAATGTTGGTGCAACGTCCTCTTTAGTTTCATTTTTTTTTCATTTACAATATTGCAAAAAAAAATGTAAATATGCGGGTAGAGCTAGGCAAAGTATTATTTAAGTATTTAAAATACAAAATATTCAAGTCAATTATATTAATTAATATCTGAATTATAAAGTACAAATTACTTTCAGTCTTTTGATTTGAAATACAAATTATTTCGAATATTTCAATATTTAAATATTCAAATATTAATTAATATAATTGACTATATTTAGCATTTCGTTTAAATATTTTAATGATGTATTTTGCACAATCCCGGCATGGACGCGGGAATAAATATTGTTAATAAAAAAAGCAAATGCTTTATTAAATTGCAATATTTTTATTCTTATGTTATTAAGTCATAATAGATTTATTTGAATAGTATATTATTAAATCACAGTACTCCACACATAATTATTTTTGAACAAGACTTTGTTTCAAAACTTTGTTGGAAAAATAAAAATGAGGAGAAATTTTTGATTATTATATTCGTTTATTATATTCGTTTTACCTTTGGCTATATATGTATTAAAGCTCTACATAATATATTCAATTAATAAAATATATTAAAAAATGTATATAAAAAATATATTAAAAAATGTACTATGAAAATAAAAAATTTTTTTGGGTGTTCTTTTTCTTTCTCTTCTTCCTCTCGCACTTCTTCTTCGATGTCGATTCCATTATCATTTCTCACTGGGATCAAAGTCTATAACCTTGACAACATATGTTATAATCAAGGTCATCAGTGCTGACTCCCTCCATCTATAATATTTATTTACAATAAAATATATAATAAAATATATAATATTTATTTACAATAAAAAGTACTAATTGAATGAAGGGAAAAAATATATAAAATTCAATGAGGTAATTCCGGTATATACGCCGCATCTATCAAAAACTTAATTTATTAAGTATTATTTACTATATTTAAAGTAATCAAATCATATCATAAAAACTTTGTATTATCTACTACTATAAAAAAAAATATTAGAAATCTGAAATATTTATTTTTCGTATTAAAAAATAAACTTTTTTAAACTCTTGCATTTTTGCCATATATCTTATAGGGATATATGACTATTCATAAAAAGGAAGAATGACACAATAATTTATAAAATGCATTTATAAAGTTTTATTAAGGCATAAGATCAATAAATATGAAGTAATAAATAATAATTATAATCTTCCTATTTATATTATAAGTGTTATGACATATTTCATGTGATGCGTTTATTGCATTTAGTGCACTGAATTCAATCTGCGCATTTTGAATGCTTTGGACATAAATTTCACCCGCTAAAAATGCCGTATATCCCCAAACAAATGCGGTATACAAGACAATAAACTAAATAAAAAAATATGAAAATGAAGCACTTGTATTTTGTTATATATCATGCTTTATTATTTCTTTACACGTATGTATCATGAAATAACCACTAAGTTTTTACGCGCTCTACAATAATCATTTTATATAAATTATAATTTATGATAACGTTACTTATTACAGTGACAAATCGATTCAACTCACAATAATTTCATTAATATTAACAGTAAGAATTGAAATCATAACACAATAATACAACATAAAGGCATGTAGCAGAGTAATTGCGGGAAAATTACCCACATTCCTTCTATTTTTCCTGACTTCTGTGACGTAAATCCTAGGGCAGCGTATTTCCCAGAATTACCTTATATATAAATATATGATATGATAAGTACAGGATATTGAGAATGTACTCTGGTATTGCATATATCAGAAATCAATGTTACAATCAATTTGTAACAATAATTAACTTTTATCATTTTATATTCTCAGTATCATTATCAAATCTAAAGAATATTACTAAAATGTAACTTACGCTAATTATTTTAAACAGTAAATTTTCTGATTCTTGGAGTTAGTGAGTAATTTAAAAATAACTAATATTTTTGGAACCTGATCCTCTTTTACTTTAACAGCAATTTTACAGCAATTAAAAAAAATTTCATTCTTTCATCGTTATTTCCTCGTTTACAAATTTTAAATACTATCGAAGCAACTCAATTTTTTTATTAAGAAAGTCTGTCCAAACTTTGCAGACGTGTTTTTCTAACAATGTGTAACTGTGCTGGACAAAATGGTCAGAGTCTTTAAAAAAAGGTCACTCCATTGAAAGCTTCTAAAAGTCTGTTTTTGTCGCTTATGACTATATGTTGGATACAATATGTTTCCTCCATCATCGAGATGTTTCTTTGAATCTCGCTTGTCAATATTGTTGAATAAATGGATTAATCGGAGACATTTGGTTTCTTGAGTTATAGAATTCTCTATGCTGAGTATTTTGGGTGCATATTTAATACAATCATATTTGTCCTGATGTCTTAAAAAGGATAACATCACTTCTGAAAAATAACTTAGAAGACTACTGTACATACATTGAAGACTAAAAAATAATTTTTTAATTTTTTTCATGCACAAAATGACAGCGTACAAAAAAAAGCAATTTCGCAAGAAGATCAATACGTCACCATTTGTCCATAAAAAATTATTTTTTTATTCTTCAATATAAAGTCTTCTAAGTTATTTTTATAAAGTTATTTATTTATCCACAATACATTCTCAAATTTAGGTATTATTTTAGGGCCTCGAGAGTGATGTTACTCCTTGACAAGAGTACTTCTTTTTTCTTTAACTTATCCGCATCGCTATTGGAACAAATATCTCTTTTTTTGCTGTTTGGTGTATTTTATATAATGTACTTATGTATTTATTGTCTCACAATTTTAATTCCACTAGCCTACTGTTCATTGTCGATTATATCTTTAAATATTAAGGAATATATTTCGCAAATATTGTGAGAACTCTAAGAATTTTTTCAGAATTTTTTATCAATTTTTTATCAAGTGCATTTTCTTATATATACATATATTGGCAACTATTTTTATCACTATGAGAAAATAATAATGGTATTAAAAAATTCAAAAAATTCTGAAAAAATTCTCAAAATTTTATGAGAAGAAAATAAACAACTTTTGTCTTTCGCTGTTTTCTTGTAAAGTTGATAATATTTGAGTAAAAAATTATTGAAAATTCAACGATTTTTAATAATTAATATCTTGTTAACTATTGTAAAATGGTAGAAGACTTTTCGACTTACAATTAATTTAGTCGTTTTATCTATACACGAGCGCTTTAAAACTTACCGGACATATATACGATAACTATCTATGTTGAAAACTTCAATCCAAAAGAAAATTATTATTTAGTATATACTTAATTTATAAAATTATATGTGGCATAGTTCACGTGATGATTTTATATAGTAAAATTTGTGTTAACAAATTTCTTTATATTTTTCAGATTATTAATATTTATTTTTGTATGAAATATTCTGATTTAAATTGAATAATCTTTATTACTAAAAAAAAATTTATTAACATTAGTTAACAGCAGTCTGAATGAACATTATCTTATTAATTCAATTACAGATTAAGAGAAACAGAAAGTTTATATATGATTAATTGTATAGTAATTTAATTATATAAACTTTGTATTCGTCTTTAATAAAACTCTTGCTTATTTAATATAAAATATTATTTGTTTTATTATTATTATTATTAATATAATTAACAGAATTATTTTTAATTAAACTACTGTTAGCTAATTCTGTTAATACATCATTTTGCCGATTTTTATTGTTCTTTATATATATTCTTTATATATATATTTTATTGTTCTTTATATTTATGTATATGTATTGTTGAGAATGTTTCCATTTGTATCTTTATTATGCAGAATATTTCTAAAACAACAACTCATATTATAAACAATATCATCGTGTTGTAGAGATACGTAGACTGCACAGTATTGGATACGGGCAGCATGCCAGACGCCGAGGACTCTTCATACGACAGCGACTACGAGGCCGAGGATTCGACAACAACAACGGCGACGACGACGACAACAACAATGACGACAGCAGCGACACGGTGTCCACGATCAGAATCGCAGATATCCCCAGCACACCCGGACGTGTCTCGCACCACATCGGACACCTTGGCGGCAGAGTTCGCTGAGTACGTTACCATCCAGGGACCATCACCTACGCAAAACCCAGGTAGGCCTTTGCAAATCTTCCTGCTATCGCTATGACAGACAAGATAGAAGATCTCTAAGATCTTTAGAAAGAACTTCGCACAAATCTTATGAGAAGAATGGATTTCGATAAAATTGCTTCAAACTTTAATATTTTGAACAATATAACATATTATAGGATCGTATATGTGATAAATTATAGAAATCAAAGCCTTATACGGTCTAGCTGAATCTTAAATGCTTGTACGATTCTTGCGTGAATTTATATACGGTTTAGTAGAATTTAGTAGAGTTAGTCCGTAGTAGAGTTAGTATGTAGTTCCCAGAAACACGCTCCGAAATGATTTTTCGGTCTTTGAAAACGCTAACTCTACTAAATTCTACTAAACCGCAATATTATCACAAGTTAAATTGAGCAATTTAACAAATATTTGATGCAATTCGCATCTTCAAAACGATCTTAATAATGTTGATTAAAATGTGTCTTTAATTAAATAATTAATTCTTGCGAAATATATAATATACCTCGGCCGGGAGTCGAATCTGGATCTCTTGCATTCCGTGCGAGCGTCCTAAGTTTTTAGACTACTGAGGCCTTAGTAATATTCTAATATATTAGGTGTACAAAAAAGTTCTGAGCTTTAGATTTGATACAACCGAAATAACAATTTAAATTTTATATATCTTCCCGCCTTTTTGTGGTTTTAAAGCGTTAACATTTGGCCTTC
>Ga0157363_1005057_pt1 | contig 12262 bp, 5 predicted proteins | sample AttsexASBM1_FD_111477 | JGI IMG/M metagenome (GOLD analysis project Ga0157363, IMG submission 111477) | Fungus gardens microbial communities from leaf cutter ant in Ribeirão Preto, State of São Paulo, Brazil - Atta sexdens ASBM1 | ecosystem: Host-associated > Fungi > Mycelium > Unclassified ...
ACCATTATATAGTATGTCCTCTTTGCTTAATATGATTGCGAATCGATTTTAACCATCGCGATAAGGAATTACATCTAATATGTAGACAGTACGTAACATCAAGCAGGCATTCCATCGCGAGTCCATTATCATATGGCGGAGTTGGCAATCCTCCCACGTTGCTCTGCAGCTGAATTGCGAGGTCGGCTTCTCGGCCGCTGCCGCGGCAAGATACGACTCTCGCTCTCGCCGCCCCCTGGTAACGTACAAAAAGACACTCTGAATAGAAACTTCGCGGCATTAGAGGACAATTGGGCCCTCCGTCGTCACGTTATTATTCCCGTCGCCGTCGCGAAGGCCGGAGCACTCCTGAAATTGCTAGAATTTATGGACTCAGCCGGAGAGCAAGAGACGAGCAGAACGAGAGAGCGAGCTCGGCGAACTTTTCTTCTTTCGGACGGCGCTTATGGCTCTCTTTTTCGACGACCCAACGAATCCGCATCGTCTTCCCGGTCTTGCTTTAACCGCGAAGACGAATGACCGCTGTTCACGAAGCAACGATCGCGTCGAGAAAATGGAAGACCAGCTCGCATTCTCGCCATATTCACAGATTTTAATGAGAAATTATAAGATTTATCTTTTACTTGAAAAGTCATATATTTAAAATTTAATATTTGTCGAAGGATTGTGACTTGGAATATATGAGATAATATGATGAACTGAAAGCTAATTTAATTTTATATCTGATTTTACATTCTTATTCTTATTATGAATTTATGATTCTTTAATGCATAACGAAAATGCTTGAATTTAATACTTTTGAAAAGATTATCTGATATATTTTCAACTGATTATTTGGCGAATTTTCATTCGATAGAATTTCTGCTACAATTTGAACTTCTACAATTTGATTTATTATTTTATATCATATTTAATTTTTATATTTAAACTTTATTCTTTTTTATAGGCTGGAATGTACATATTGTATATCAATTGTAAAATGTTTTCTTCCTCCGATTAAAACATACAAAAAAAGGCTTTTTCTTCCTTATCAATTGGCCGTCGCAACTTTCGACTCTCTTTAAGTACTTCCGAACTCCTCTCATTGAGCACCATTTGAATCGCAATTCTCCATAACGCGAGTATTGGTGCCAGTTTATAAGTCGTCCTCTCGAAGAACTTTTCCGAGGGCGAGTAACGATAATGCGACGGTGGTAGCGGATGTTCGAAAGAAGTAGAATGGCAGTTTCGATGCTTAAGTTGTTGTCGCCGTGCCGTCGGGGAAAACCTTGAGGATTCTTCGAGAAGGCGACCGTTCTCCACCGATACTCAAGATTCACTGTTGTACGTGTGTTTATACAGTATTAAAACTTGAAACTCACCCGGGGAGAGCCTTAAGCTCCCTCTCCTCCGAAAGTTCTCCACTGTCCTCCTTTCGGTATTTATGCTGCGCGTATTTCGAAAGCTTTTGTGCGCCCAAGTTGCAAAGCTCATTGGGCTAGTTAAACACATTTATCAACGTCGTAACCGATTTATACTTTATGCCCAAGACAATAATGTACAAATCGCAAAGGGCGTTGATATTTGTGGCAAAAGGAAACGAGAATTGTGTCCTAATATCTTCAATCTCTATAACCAAATAAAAATAGTAAAATATAATGGATACTCCTCTGATGTAATTCCAGAATAATAAATCGGATTTATATTATAATTCTATAATCAAATAAACTGGGACCAATAAAATATTACTAATTAATTCTTAAAAAATAATACTTAAAGGAACTGTAAAATAAGAAAGCAATGTCATCACATTACGATTTATCCTTGCTAATTATCTTTCTAATAAAAATATATTTAATTATCAAAAAATAGCAAGAAATATTTAATTATTAGAAATGAGCCAATCTTTACATAATTCTTATTCTATAATTACAAATTAAGAACAAGAAAAGTACTAATTATAAGAAGTAATAATTATATTTAAAAAATAATATTTAAAGTGCTAAAAAAAATTATAAGACTTAAAAATGATAATTAAAGAATTACAAAATAAGAAAAGCAATATTTTACAGCAGTATCATCGTATTACGATTACTAGTTATATTTCAACAAAAAGATGTAATTATTGTAAATTAGCGAATCGCGTTATCAATGTGCAGTTATTAGAGAACTAAATAGCTATTTAAATTCTGCAGCGTGTATTTATGAATGCGTCTTCAATTACCAAATTAGTAAAATCATATTTTTTTAACGCTCAGTCGTCTATATTCGCACAATTAGGTCATCAGTATCAATGATCCATTAAATTTTCGATATACGATTTCTGATATACAAGGAAAGGATAGGCCTGAACGGAAAACAATCCATTAATACATCTGTGGCGGACAATTTTGAAAAATGGATCTGTCGACCGAATTGATACAGGCCAGCAGAAATTTATTGATTGCAACTGAATTCGCTTTTTCTTTTGCTTCACAATATGTACAAAATATTTTTATTATTTGAATTTGTTTTTTTATCAATATAACGTTTTACAATTATTATCTTGTAAGAAAACTTGGTTATAAATAGTAAAAATAGTAAAATTTGGCTGTAGATTGAAGATCGTGTTAATATGTGAGACTAGATATCTACATGAAAACTATAACAATTTTAAAAATTGTAAATGTAAATAATTATTATATAATTGTGTTTAAGTTAGTGAAAATAATAATTTATTTGAATCGGAAGAAAAAGTGTGACATTCGTAAAAATTTTATTTGATTTAGATACATATTAATAAACAACATATATATTATTCCTTTAAATGAAATTTTAAAAATAAACAGAATGAAATATTAAATATTAATCTGTTTTTCTAAAGAATTTATTCTGTTAGTTTGAAATCTTAAATTTTTTTTCCGGTTTTTTTTATTATATTATTAGGTTGTAGTCATAATATCATATGATCACTGAGTGCTAGAGTATCGCGTGATTTTCATTTCTTTAAATTTTCATTTATTTAAAAAAATTTTTTTTTTCTTAAAAGTTTTAGATCATATATTCTGTTGTTATTACATCAAAATCTATTTTAACCCTCTGCGAAGGTTAAATGTAGTTACATCGCTTCCCTCGACTGAATCACGAATTTATTCGCGATGCTATCGATTTCTTTTATTATTACATTGTATATTTCGAGATAACGTATTGCCTGTGATGCTCTGTTGTATATTATATACCGAGGCTTTTCCACGAAGCCGACTGCCCCTGGCGCACATTTTTCTCGCAATATTTCTGTGGAAGGATCGGACGTTATGGATTTCGGAAGTGGGCACTACATTAAAGAGGAGCTGCTCAGTTTCTTGCTATCTTTTGGTTGCTTCCATATTTATGGCTAGTGATCTATTGAATCCGCCCACGTCCGTTGTGAAAAATTCGATGGGTAAGCGGATGCTAAGTAGCTCTCGAAACTAACTACGCGAAGAAAGTTGAACGAACATCCCAGCGTGAAAAGTATTTTTATCGATCGCTTACGATTGTAAGATTTGAAGACTATGCAGATTTAATGTTTGTGTCATTGATATAATATGTGAAAATGCAAATTAGAAATAAAATAACGTAACTAACGTAAAATAAACGCAAAAGAGATTTAGATTAATGATGATACTGAAAGATTATATTGACAATTTGAATATTATTTCTAATTTTAATTATTTGATTATTTATCGAACATTTTGAATTATTATCATTACACACACACACACACACACACGCGCGCGCGCGCGCACGCACGCACGCACACGCACGCACATTGTATGATTTTTGTTTTCATATTTAAATATATGTTATGTGAGAAAAGAGAAACAAAAAAACTTTTAGATTAATTAAAAAAATGATAATTGAATTCTATGAAAATTAGTTCATATGATCATAAAAATATATAAAACGCAAGATAATTTATTTTATTCCTTTCATTCGTTTTATCGATGAAGTATTCTTATATGTTTGTAAGTTAATATATGTATATAATAATATTGTATAATAATTATTGACGATTGTCATCAATACGGAATTCTAAAAAATATCAGCGCGAAAACTATACCGTTCACAAATCGCGCCTTTTTTTGACAAGACCCGATTCTACCTGGCAAATCGCTCAAAACAGGACGCATGTATGCATGTGCACCAGGAATCCCGTTTAATGAAATGTCAATATCCATGATCTAGGTTTTAGTCTGGCGTCCGCGTCAAACCGGATTCGCCATAGTTTTGCCACTCTGCTTTGAAGACAAACGGCGAAGGCGGATTTATGAGTTGGCAGGCGACGGCGATTGCAAGGAGAGGATGAAAAAGAGTGATAGAGAAGAGGAAGGATGGAGGAAGAGAGAGAGAGAGAGAGAGAGAGAGAGAGAGAGAGGGAGAGGGGGAGAGAGAGGGGGGGAAGCAGAAAGGAGAGAGAAAAGGAGAAAGATAGTAGACTTGCTGCGACAATATTTCACGAACTTCCGTCTCTTGCCCGGTAAGATTAAATAATGTAGATTGCAATTACAGAAAGCAACGCAAATTCGTCTCTGTCGTTACGCTACTCTTTTCCGAGAACCGATTAAAACGTAATGAGACGCCCGTTGGATTCGAAAATATCTCCTTCGAAATGTGTCTTTTTCCGTTAGTAAATGAAACGTGAAGACTCTTTGCTGGATTTTCTCGTGATAGCAGTTTAACATTAGAATTTAATTCAATTTAAAAATTGATTGATCATATGAATATACAAGGCTCATTAAATCTCAAAAAAAAATATATATATATATATATTTTTAAAAACTCCAAACAGTTATTTATTGCATTTGCTTATAATGATATCAACTTCAACATTAATATTAATATTAACAATATTGATTAAATGAATCAGATAATATAATATTTGTTTATATAGAGCAATACTTATATACATATAAATTATATATAAATACATAGTAATTTTATTAAATTCAATCGTTTAATACTTTTATTTAAAAAATATTTAAAATATGATTTCAAGGTGCAATGAAAATAAAAAAGAATCGCATAATTGTAATTAAGCTACAAAATTCGGCAATAAATATTCTAGTACAAATAAAATGACAAAAAATATAAATAAAAGCTAACGAAAAAATATATTTTTAAAAACTAACGAACAAATCTTCCCTTAAGGCACTTGCGGATATTTCACATCGAAAAGTTAAACCACATCGGCGAGGAGTGCATCCCTGTTTGAAGCAGGATACGGGGTGGAAGAACAGAGCTGTCTGCTTCGCGACGTGGAACCCTTGAGGCTTTAGCTACGTTCTCCATTGCCCCTTCCTCCCCCCCTCTCTCTTTCATACACACACACACACACACCCACCCTCTCTCTCTTTCTCTCTCTCTCTCTCTCTCTCTTTCTCTCTCTCTCTCTCTCTCTTTCTCTCTCGGCTCTTTTCGTTTTTCCACATCCATTCGATTCTCCCGTTCATCCCCCGAGGCTGCGTAACACGTGCGGGTGGATCGCGAGGATGGGTTTGAAGGCGCCGGCTATAGGAGTTTGAGGAATCCAAGGACGGGGGAGGTTGAAAAGGTGGTCGGGAATCGCGCAAGAGTAACTGCTAGTAACAATGTTTTCTCACCCCTTTGCGTTTTAGCAGCAAGGGAAAGAGTAGAAGGGGCAGGGGGTGAACAGAGCATGCCATCTCCCCGCGCGTGTTGCTATCCCACGTGGGACCGCGCTTGCTTATACACCCTCCGCAATCAATTTCGTCAATACTGCTTGTTGCGGACGGGGCATGAGAGGAAGGAGAGTAGGAGAAAAGGGGATGAAAAGAGGGTTGCTGTCTCGCCTGCGGCAGCCTCTTGCCCTCTTCGTATTCTCTCCCCCTGCTCTAGCCTTTCCACGAGAGGGGCCGTTGATGGATTTTTACATTCGATGGCGCGACATCGAAGATCTTTTGTTTTCGACTCTCGCTCGAGTTTTGATTAAAGGTATTATATGTAAGTAGCTCTGAAGCGGTAAGATTGTGGTCTGGGAGAAGAAAAGGTGAAGAAAAGGGTAAAAGCGATAGTCGAAGACGATTAAGTGGTGTAGAGGATGATTGAAAGTTCCAGGATATGATGAGTTTTATTAATCTTCAATTTCTCTCGTCCTTTATATTTTGTCTATAATACAGAATTGTTACAACGTTATGCATAATTATTAAATTATTAATTTAAATTTGTAAAATGAAATTTATATGAAAACTGTATTTTATTTGTTTTTCAATAAATAAGGAAAATAAACAAAAATATAATATATAGACATTTATATTAAATACAATATATAGACATTTATAAGAACTTTTTTATTTATTATTTTATTTAAGATTTAACACTCTTTCTTTTACGCAAAGATAATAGAATTTTGAACCTGTTTTTTAGTTGTTTTTTAAAAATGATTTCTTAGAAAATTCACTCTTCGTGTTTTGTGCTTTATCCTTTCTATGTTGTGCACACGAGAAAGATCGGATGATAGATTTTTATGTTCGTACTGTAGCACCAATCCCTTTATTTTCTCCCTTCTGCTCTTTTATAGCGAATCCACTTACACCCTTACGTTGTAGTTCCTGCTTGGATCGTAATTAATATTGCCATACAAGTAGCTGCATTGAAAAAAAATCATGTAGATATTGAAGAATTATTGCTTGGTGGGGAATGGTATTTTGTTATATTAGGATATAAATAACATAGTAATTTTACAATCGATTGTGTCACATCGATTGTAATAAAAAGACATAAATATTATAACTAAAAAAATAAAATGTTGCGGATTTTGCAATATGTCTATCATTGAAGATACATGCAGTAGCAATTTTAATAATTTTTGCACTAGAACATTTAAATAGATCGTGGCGCCAGAGAATCGAAGCTTCCGTTTGAGTTTTGCTCGTATAAATATCTGATTAAATGATCTTCCTTAGAAAGCTCTTTATAAATATAGAAACGAGATGATAGATCCCGAGAAGCGAAGCATAATAGGCGAGCGCATGTCTGTTTAAGCAGTAACTACAAAAATATTTCGAATTTTATTCTAAAACTTCACAAATACATTTTCTGAGAGTACTACTATATATTGATTAAAATAAAAAAAATTCGAATATTTTGATCCTCTAAATCAGATTCTCCCCAAACATAAATAATATAGTAATTTTACAATCGACATATTTGAGTGAAAAGACATAAATAACTGAAAAAATAAATTATAGATTTCCCAATATCTATGAATAAATTTAACTTTACTGAATAAGAAATTAAGAATAAACATTTCAATAATAGTTGAATGATTTATAAAATCTTTTTATTAATTTAAAAATATATAGTTTATGTAGTTCATGATAGTTCATGATTGTGAAGAAATCTATTTTACAGTACATTTCTCCTTTAATTATTTTATAATTATTTTAAAGCGCTCGACATCTTTTTTATGATTCTGAGGATATAAGAAACAATAATAAGTTTTTTTATACTGACGCATTTTTTTATAACTTAAATAAAATAATATATATTATATAAAGGAAAGAAAACAATTTACTTCTCTAATATGCAGGTCCATATTCATCAATATTATTGCAAGGTTTTGATCTATAAGGTTTTGATCTGACTATAACAATTTCCATGATGCTTTTGAAAATTTCGGAAAATGATGATTTTCAGTAAAATAACAGCCCTTTAGGCATTTCAGACCCCGGCTTTCTATTCTTTCTCCGGCACCCTTAGATAATAATTGGACTTCATGATTCTGTGCAAATATAACTTATATAATGATAATAAACCAAACGATATCCTCGTTTAACGTAGTATATTGACGTAAAGATAATGGAAACGACGGTTATAATAAAAACAAAAGCGAATACGTTGTATTCAATAAGTTGTGTTGAACATGCTTTTATCCATATAAATTAAAGTTTACAGTACGAAATTTTGAAAATAATTAATATTGAAATTCAATAAAAAGCGTTAAGCTTCTACATGTTAGTTTAATATGACTTTATAATATTTTTATTGCAGCTTATGGAATTATTGTTATAAAATAAAAATAATCTCGGTTTACAAGTCGCGAATATTCAATTAATCCACTTAATCAATATTTTTTAATATATCAGTTTGAACGTTTTAAACCACCAATTTATATTCCTTCGCATTTTTATGAAATGAAACGATTTGCGCATATTTAATTAAAAATTCGATTCACGGAAATCAAAAACATTTTAACTTCACAACCAAAATTAATAAAAATCAATAAATTATAAATATTAATTTACGTATTGTACATTACAATTTGTTATGGATTATTGTTATTGTTATTGGATTATTGAATTAATTTCTCATTCTCTCTTTGAGTAAGCTTTGAGCTAACCGACGTTTTGCAGTTTTTGTTAACTTAAATGCTAATTAATTTCACAAACACTAACCTTTCGATGATCTTTGAATATTAAAATCGACTGAAACTATGGCGACAACAATGCTCTTAAGGTTCGCGATATACGGATTAAGGTGGCGTTACTTTTTTTCATGCCTGACGTAAATATCGATTACCCCATTTATCCGGATGATCCCGGCAGATTGAAATTACTGTCAGCTTCTAGAGATCCGCTGGCAGCCATTTTATCGGTATAAACACAAAATTGGCTCATTTCATCAAGAACAAATGTTCTTCTTCGAACTTGATGAAATTTGTACTTAATATTAAACATGAGATTCTTTAGCTTGAAAATAATATATCTGTTTTATTTGATTAATAAATAAAATTATTGATTAATAAATAAAATTATTTACATGAAAAATACTATAAAATGTTACTTTCGTTAAAAAGTGTAAAGAAGTATAAATGATAAAAATATCTTATGCTGTTTTGACTTTTATTCTTCCATAAGTGTCACGAAATCGCGATTTTTCATTTGTTTAAAAAATCTTTTAAAAGAACTCTTTTTTTCGTAACTTTAAATTGTTTGTAACGGCGTGAAATTTCGCTGGACGAATGGGTCCTGAACTGGTTCTGTGACCGCGACGAAATGGAAATGGCCGGCACGATCAGATAGTCACGCATGATAATGTCGCCGAGAGCGTTCGTCGGGATTTTACTGACCGTGTGAAGGGTTCCTTAAATGCGTCAGAATTTCGTAGATGAGTGCGCATAAGTTATGATGGCCTGTATGGCCAGAACGTGGCATTGTGAGAATGCCTTTCGAACACAGTGAGTTAATTCAAAAAGTGAATTTATATATTTTAAAAATATATTCTCGTCTTTTCTTCTTTTTTTTCTAATACTGTGTAAAAAGAAAATTTGTAATGCTTTTAGATAATTGCCTTAAAAAAGAAGATTTAATTTCTCGAATTATAACAATGAATAGCAGTGAAATAATGATAATATCAAAAATTGATCTTTTGATCTATGGAAAAGGCGAATCACTTCAATGACGAATGGCATCACACATTGAAAGTTATAGTCTTTGCGACAACGAAGCTTTCGAATAAGTGATGGTTTATTCAACGTTTCATTTTTAGCGGCGCATTGCGGGATTCTCTAAAGCTCTTCGTGATGGCTCGTAACTCTGGCGAGAAAGCGATAATCCGTCGACACCATTATGCGCAATACTTTCTGCCGGTCAATCGCGAAATCGCTCTGCTGTCGCGCGAATAAACGCGCGGTACTGGCGCGTTTCAATTACTCGTCATTACGAATCGCGCCGGCAATGAAATTACAACGTTGCCCGACACGTAAATAAATCCGATCGCGCGCGAATTACTCGCCGTGTTTTCCCGCTTCAATCGAGTTTTTGCGTGGTATAAAAAAAAGAAATCATACATGCATGTCAGCTTTGTGTGTTTGTGTGTCGTATGCTATATATTTTATCCATAAATCAAACGAGCACTCTCGCGAGCTTTGTATCGAATTTAGACTCCGTCCCGCACTGAAAATTCATCACAAATTCACAAATTTCATTGCTTTATTGCCTTATTGCTGTTAAAAAAATTATAACACGCTTGTAATTGTTGATTCCCACTACATTCAACATTAGAATCGGTATTATGCGTTTGTTTTTTATTAGAGAGCCACATAAGGTACATTACGATAATATGTCTAATCTTTTTATTTAAAAATAATCTTATTGAGATTTATAATTTTTATGTTTTAATTTATACTATATTATTTTCATATTATATTTATTTCTTACGTGGCCGTAAGTATAAAGCGCTCTCACAATTCGACATAAACGTTCTGTATCTAACGAAAAATAAAAGCAATTTTAAAAAGCAATTGAAAAATGGTATTTATTTTTATAACAGTTTTAATATTTTGTTAGTTCCTTTTAGCTTTTATTACTGCCTTTTCCAAGAAAATGCAATAAATTGAAGATGCTTTGTACTTATGACTAAGGTTGTATATATAAGCTATATTTTTTTAGTTAATATCTTATATACGTGTATATAATATCTTATATACACGTATATTATATATATTAAAATTAAGTAATATATATCATCTACACAAGATATTTTTACTTGTAGGATAATTATAATAATTATTACCATTTATTAATATTTAATATATAGTAAAATAAAAGTACACTTTCTAGGGACATTACATTAAAGAATACATCCCCTATCAATTTCTCTCTCCCTCTTTAAGTCACCCTCTTTGCATATTTACGTCACAATTGCTTTTCCTCGAATAAATCGCGGCCAAATCTGACTTTATTTGCGGAAGTCGCTCAAATGTGAAAGAATCTTCTTTGTAGCGCGCATGGGCGGTTATCCTCTTATTCACTCGCGGCGATTGGGAGAAAAAATTTCGGTATCAATCGCAATCGATCATGGAGTTGCGTATCCATTAGATGATTGCCATGATGCGTGAGGAATTATCATGGAACAATCCGTGTTCTATCGCGACGTTATCATGAGAACGCGCAATCGCTCAACGCCGATCCCTGATCGGATCCATTGGAAAGGGTTGAGGAAGCGGGATGGAATGTTGTATAGCGAGGGTGCGTAAATACGTACCATGGTACCACCGATGTTTGTACGTGCAAGGATATGAACAAACACGCGCCGCTATGTATTCCAAATTGCCATTTATGAAATTAAATTTCATGGTCTGTGGTATCCGGTTGTATCCAGCTTGTTGAATCTTGCCGGTCACTGAACTCTTTTGTCATTACTCTTCCCTATTACTCATTCTCGATTGGGACTGATCGATCTTACATTGATCGAGACAATTACCAACATTAATCACTAGTGATCGAATGTTAGATTAATTTCGCTCTATTTTCTCACAGAAATATTATGTATATATTTTTGTTGAATAAAATCATTTACATTATTCGTTCTGCAGTCTGTCTAATCTAATTAAGGAGAAACTATTCAGAAGCTAGGAAGCATACCTGATTACGATATGGAAAGGTTATTATTTCCATGATATTTTTATCAAAATTACTCAATAAAGTTTCTTAAAATGTTATGTAATAATTCTTTTATGCTGGGTTAAAGATCTTAAATTAAAGGACTGGTCTAAAATATATATAATTTTAGTATTTATTGAATTTTCATTTGTTTCTAATATTAATGAAGATGAGAGGGCTAAAAGTATTTAAAATTGTAATATTAGAAAGGTTTTTATGACTATTATTTATGACTATAATTACATGATATCATAATTATAGTTATTACTCCTATTATGTTAATAATTGTATTTATATTTATAGTAATTACCATTTAATTATAGTTCTGTCAAAAAATACATATAGCTGACACCGAAAATGATTATAAATTATGGTGAAATTATGATAATTACAATCGTTTTTATGATATTTATAGCCATTTTTGCCAACTATACATATTTTTTGATAGAACTATAAATATTATTATTATTACTAACATTAATATAACAGTAATAACTATAATTATGGTATCTTAATTATAATCATAAATACCAAAAACATTTCTTCCTGTGCAAAAAAGGGACAAAGGAAAGGAAGCGGAATAAAAATATGTATAAGCAATTATTATCTAAGATATAAACGAAAAAATTAAATTTATTGCAGTAACTTGATTCATATCGCTGACATAATCTCTGTTATCTCGATAGACTTTACACGCTTTCATGAAAGGCATTAATACGACGATGTTACAGAATATTGCCGATGCTCTCATATGATCACAGGATCGTTAATAAAGAGATAAGTGAATAATTCTGATAGTTTCGAACGTACAGCTCAGCAAGAAGATGTGGAAGAGAAGAGACAGTACGCAGATGCATGCA
>Ga0157363_1005058_pt1 | contig 12261 bp, 7 predicted proteins | sample AttsexASBM1_FD_111477 | JGI IMG/M metagenome (GOLD analysis project Ga0157363, IMG submission 111477) | Fungus gardens microbial communities from leaf cutter ant in Ribeirão Preto, State of São Paulo, Brazil - Atta sexdens ASBM1 | ecosystem: Host-associated > Fungi > Mycelium > Unclassified ...
ATTTCCCATAATTTTTATCGGAAAGAAAATTATGATATGAATTTAGACTGATGAGAATAAATCTAATTAAACAAGAAAAATTCTATATTCGATCAAAGCGGATCTTAATGCTTAACTATTTCTATAGCGAATTTATATATCTGAATTTATATTTTGCAAATCGCACACTAAAATATCTTTTTAATAATCTTATTAAAGTAATAACACTTATTAAACTGACAAGCAATTTAATAATTTGCTTTATAATAATTTTTTGCTAAATCTAAAACAGGAATCTTTTTATAAGAATATTAATTATCAGATATTAATAAAAATCTTAAATCTACATACAATTTATTGCGAAAAAATATTGTCTCAGCTGGGATTCGAATCCGGATTATTGAAAAGAAATCTACAAAGATTTATACGAAAGAATTATCAATTTACGTTTTTCTTAAGATATGAAAAACTATCAACGCAGTTTTCATCAAAAGGTACGTAAGTAGTATGCGATGCATACGTATAACCTGTATATCACTCTGTCAGACGCTTGGCTTTTCGAGAAGCCACTTGCTTTATGGAAATCGTTTAAGCGACAAGGGCTGTTACCATTTCCCACCCCCGTGCGAATATCCGAGAGCACGTTCCTCCTGAACGCAGACGGATCACGCTAATATCCATCACGGTGTAACAATGATCGCATTAATATCAATAAGGAGCGACTTTTACCGGAACGATATTTCTTCCCCGTCGCTGAGACTTTGGGTTCTTGCATAAGACCTCGCTCGGCGATTATCTGAGAACCAGAGTCTCTGCGGCGGACTTAATGCATTGAGCGTAGTGTTCTGCGAAGAACCTGCCGGCACGTATCGCCACATACCTTTACGAACACCACGCCGTGCCATACACAACCGCCGTGAAGCACACAAGACCTCGAGCAGTGCCTGCCGGAGACACCGTCGAACTTTCGGTCGGCGAACGATATCAATTTGGTTAACGACGGGGGAGTTTTCGAGAACAGCCGGGGCAGCGAAGCTCGTCCGTGGATATACCGCGTCGAGATGAATACCGAGTGCGCGTATGGATATATATATATATATATATATATATATATATATCGACATATACAATATATACGTATATATATTTTCGACCGCAACGCATCGAATTCTCACACACAGTCGTGAGGAAGGTGGCGTGAATCGCTCTCTCGCGGTTCAAGTTCACGTGTACACTTTGCAAGCGTACGTGTGAGCATGCCATAACCACGTGATTTATCGTTCTACGTGACCCGACGAGTTTCCCGGAGCCTCTCTTCCGCCATCGTTTTCCTCCAATCGTTCGACCTTTGCAACGCTCCTGCCTCTCTTCTCTCCACATTCGCCGTTTTCCTCCTGCTCTTCGCTAGGATACCGTTGCAGTATTTGCAGCTCTTCTCGGCTGATATAAAACTGACGTGTAGTTTTTCCTTACGACGTAAGATAGGTAGATTTTGGGATGCGATCACGAATATGAAGGATCGCAAAAGTAAAAGAATTTAGATTCATTCGACGCGATAAGGAGAACTAAAAGGGGGAATCATTGATGCGCCACGAACAAAATTTTCTTTAATCATATATGAAAAGATAGAATATTTAAATTATTATTGGTATTACATTGAAAATGTATTATTTAAATGTAATTCATAAAACTTTTTATTTAAAATTATGTATATTAACAAAAAAGAATAATATAATAGAATCTCTATATTATATTTTTATATCTATACAGGAGTTTCTTAAATTAAAAAAATATTTTTGGAATAAAAATTGCGATTAAACATTTGAGAAATATTAAAAAAATATATAACATTTTGCATAAATATTTTTAAAAAAGAGACTCAAAAGTGAAAGTACGGTCAGTGCGCGGGAAGTGAGAGCGAGAAAGGTCATTTTCCACCTTGTCATCTGTGTTAACGTATGATAAACCTGTCTGCTCGCTGTGAATGCCGTATTGTGGAAAATTAATTAAGTTCACCAAGTTTCGTTCTGTCCGTAGACAGGGCGTCAGGAACTATCACCAGTCCCTCCAGTCATGCTCCAGGATGTTGGAAAACGTATTAAGAATGGTCTTTGTCCTGAGACGTGTATCATTAATGGTTTTTGAGTACGGAAGTGATACCAGGATAAAGACCATTCTCTTCGCGACGATCATTAGGACGTAATATATTATTTATAATTGTAGTTTATTATAAGAAATTATCCAAGTATTATATATACGTATATTCGGAAAAATTTGAAATTCCATATCGGAGAATGCATAATATGGATATAATACCATATTGAGGAATGCGCGATCATTCCTGGCGTAGAATGATACATGGTTCGATAATTCACGTCGTCGACGGTTTAACGGTTAACTCTGAACCTCTTTCTTGTGAGGAGGACCCCCTTTATCTTTAAGATATACGCCGGAAACGTATTCCTTGTCTTTTTATGCAACGCCATGAGAATCATGATGGGAAAGGGGAAAGGGACGTATAAAAATAGCGAAGGTAAAGAGGTACGTACGAAGGTCCTCTTACATCGCAATTCTCTTTGATATGCAACTGTATCAGAATTCAGATCCACGCACGTATCTATGTGGATATTCAGAACGCAGGCAGGCTCAAACGAAGCTACGAATAATTATATACAGCCAGAGCTTAAAAGCGGTTTTACTAAAATCGCACTTGCTCGGTTTGTGCATTAAATATTCATTTTCTCTTCGGTACAAGTGTGTGCGTTAAGAAAGCCTTCCGCAGAGCCTTCGTAAATTAATGCTAGATACGAAGGGTAAGTTACCTTGCTTCAATTATTATTATCCTTTCAACTATATACACGCAAAGAAGGGTTTTGTTAAATAATCTCAAAATTTAGCCAGATACAGAGAATAATTTTGTTCAACTATCAAAATAATTATATAAATAATAATAATTACACTGAAAAAAAACTAAATTAAATTTTAATAAATATTTGAGTTCTATATATAATATAAATATATATTTAGTTGATATAAAAACCATTAATTTGATTTAATTATCATTTTTTATTGAATAACTATTTATTTACCGTAAGTAAATTTTTTTCAGTAGATGCTCAAATTAATTACTAAAATATCAAAATTTTTCACAGCATTACTCATCATGCTTGAATGTCCCACATAATTATTTTGATAATCCAATATTATTTTCAGGTCATCATTAAATTTTTAAATATTTCAGCAAAATTATTCTTTTCGTACAATGACTTTTTCGATCAATACAGTAATTGGTATTCTCGGTAAGAGAATATTTTTGCTTTTTAAATTATCAGTAATAATCTCTCGCAGACGTAGGCAGTGATTTTGCATTATGCGTAACGCATATGGAATATCTTGAAAAAGCTAGGAACATCCGAGCATTATACATTGGAACGGTATGAAACTTAAATATCTCTCTTGTTCACGCTACGTAGCGCATGCTATCCGATATCCCTTCGTAGGGTTGCGAAAGAAAGCCGATACGCGAAGATGAGGCAGAGAAAAAGACGGAAACGCAGCAAATAAAAGTCGCGAAAGAGTAAGCGGATATACGCGCGTATATGCCACGCGATTCCCTTTGCCGACGCGTTTCGCATTGACAACAAAATACGCGACACAATCGCACTGCTGAAGAGAAATACACAAACAGCCGTACCTCCATGTATCCTCTCTCGTCTTCGTTTCTTCACCACCACTGTGTTTTCTTAGACACACTGTTTCACACCTTCAGTAGAGATCTCACATGCCTACTCAGATCATTTTCTTTCACGAGTCTTTCCCAGGGGAAGAGAGGGAGGAAGCAGGAGACAAGGTCTTTTAACAAGTTTCCCGGAAGTGACACGGCTATAACTCCGCTGCTGTCAGAGCGCGCCAAATAACGTCTGCAATTTCGAAAGATATTTTCAAACATTTTTTCCCTCCGGTCCCCGCGAATACCGGTGAGGTTCCCTTGGCCCACGCGACTCGGAGGACGACGATCGAGCCATCCACCTTTTCCCGGAGAGATTCCTCTCGCGTTTTACTGCCTCGCTTTTACACCTTTCTTTTTGCGCTTCCCGAACCCCGAACCTTCGGGCTCGATGCTGCGTCCTTCCGGTCTCATCTTTTTCTCGTTTTAGTGCCTGATCCCCTCGGCCTGAAATCCTGAAATCGTCCGGCCATCTCGCAACCGATTTTTTTTTTTTTTTTCATTTAGAATTTAATGTTTGATTTTGCGACCGGACGCGAGGGGCCGCACGAAAAAGCTCCCACGTGATAAAAATCTCGAGACCTGGAAAAATACGGGATTATACAGAGCAGACACGCGGCACATATGCACCCGCGATAGAAGTTATTTTATTCCGACCGAGATTCCCCCTTTTTTCCCGGAGTTTGTTAAATTTTAATCGACGCGTGAGAGACCGCTGCCGCCAACGCAACGCATCGCTTCATTCTTTCCTCTTTTCCTCCTTCTTTTTTTTATTTTTTATTTTTTTGTTAAACAATGGAACGTCCGGTTGCTGCCGAGACGAATTCCAACTATCGAAAATGCCGTCGCTCGTGACAATTTTTAAGCCAGTCCGTTGTAACGAATGCGACGGAGAAGGGGGGATCGAAGAGAAAAATACGATTCAAGCGAAAAAAAGGCGCGCGTACATTTGTCACATGGATTTTGGCGATGCTCTGCATTGTTAACGTATGTTTATTTAATATCGCATGCGCTGAAAACAAAGCTGAATTAAGCAGAAGAAGCTTAATACTTCTAATACTAATAATAAATACGATATGAATAGAACAAATAAATTGTTAATCATTACATAGATTTTACATTACACAAATAATATAAAATATATATATATATATATATGATGCCATCATATATATTTTTACGCAACGTAGAATCGGATTTTGTAAAATCAGTTTTTTCGATATTATCGAGATATACATATATTTCTGCGCTAGGAGAGAAAGATTAGCTTCTTTTAATGTACTTATGATATAAAATAACTCTAACGATAACGAGGATATCGTTAAATCTCCGTAGCAAAAGCGAAGCCGCTTGTTTATTCATTCGTGAAAACGTAATCCTATTAAAACTCACGCTGTTTACACTGCCGGCTTATAGCGGAAAAAGTATTCATCATTCGCGTAATATCGCGAGAAACTTCTAAGAAATAAACGGCTTCGGGACTTAATGAACCCCAACGAAAGTTTCAGCAACAAAACTGCTGATTACATTTCAGATTGCTTCGCCGTACCTTGCCCTTCGTTATGTCGCCTGATTAAATCGATAAACCGATAGACTTGTGTATTATTAAATTGCGCTGCGCACGGCCATTTGTATTACCATCGAATTAGAACACGTAGAATTATGTGCATTCAGGATTCCCAGAGGAGCGCCGCGTTACTCTGGAAAATCGATCATACTACACTTTACCAGCTTTCAGTTGCGAGACATTTTCCGTTCTTATAACACTAACTTACTTATCTCTTCCAATTAACTATTTTTTTTGCAATTTTAATAATAATAAAACACAATACAATTTTGATGATAAAATTATCACTGCTTTAATATCGCGTGTGTGATAATTTATTAAGAAAAAACTAAAGTGTTAAAATAGTGATAAAGGAAGTGTTCAAGAGGATACTTTAGGTATGAGGGCCTATACATTTTATCCCGTCCTCTGACAGATCCTGTGCTTCCTCTACGCTACATAATCCCTTTGCGCGTGAAAAGGGAAAAAGTTTGAAAGGGTCTAGTCAAAAGTAATCAGAACAAGAAAGAAATGACAGAAGAAGACAAAGAGGACGAGAGATCCTTGGCGTTTACGAATAAGCATTGTATGTTTCCTTAATATTTTGAGAAAAACAGATTATCTGTCTCCTAGCGAATTTGCGTGACTGCTGAAATAGCAATTAGTGATTTGTTATTTATTAATATGGGGAATATAATTATGTTATCCTGCCTACACACGGTTTCTCACAGATAAGTAGAGTGAGAGAGATGCGAGAGAGAAAGAGAGGGAAATACGGTCAGATTTCGAGTGGATAATAATTAGCACACTCGCGTATAATAGGATTGGCGTATAATGGTGGTGGCTTCGCTACGCATATGCATCAGGAATTTACGTATTTGGCCCCCTTAATGGCCGCACACTTATGCGGTTGGGATAACACCGCGCGACTCACGATAATCGTACTTATAGGCTACGTGCTGCGCATTGACAAGCGATCCGCGGTCACCTGTTAACGATCAAACCGATAGCTCTCTCGTTGAGCAAAACTCATTGCATATTCAACATGTGAGGTATCTTCCTCCCCCAATTTTCCCTCTGTCTCGTTACTTTTCCGCGCTCATAAAAGAAACATCGTTCGCGCATATTTTTCATTTTGTCATTTTTATCTGGAATATTTCAAAAAATTCCCGATACTCAGAAATCTTACAACATCATTTCATTATTTTTAGAGCGGAAAATATCTGTTTCAAAGAATCGTGCGCTGGCATTGTTTCATCAATTTACGATTAACAAGTCATTTTCACTGCGAATGAATATTCCTCTTTTTAATTCGTCGAAATTTTGCGAAATTTTTCAGCGAAAAATTGTCCATTTTATACTTAATTTATTACATTGATAAACTATTCGACCGTAAATACAAGAATTGTTTGAGAGTACAAAGGATGGGAGAATAGAAACTTGGTAAAACGAAACGAATTCTATGTGTCTCGAAATATTTTATAGATTCTTTTTAGACCTTAAATTAATGTATAAAAATGAGTATTAAATAAGCTGTCATTTAGGAAACCTAAAATTTACGATGTAGATTTTTTTAAATGCTTATATTATTTTTTTAGATGCTCTTATAACATTATCGATACGAAGCATCGGAAATCTAAGCAACATCGTTACGAGAACTCGTTGATGCGTTATCACCGCGATCTTGTTTAAATATTTAATTCTCTCATTTACGGATCAGAAAAGCATTTTCTCTCTTGCCTTTTCCCGTGTCGATTCGAACCAACGCAGAACAGCAAGGGCTGCAATTGCAGCGACGAATGCTGTTTCGTAAATTGGTCGACGCAAAAAGAAATAGACGGAGTCGGCTGGTAGGATAGCGGGAAAGAGAGTGGCACAAGGTTGCAGAACGTGACTGGATTGTGGCAAAATGCCGTCGGCGAGCGTCAGCGGTTTTCAATCTTTTTTTTCGTTCCTTTTCTTTCTGCTTTTTTTCTTTCTTTTTTTTTTGGTTAAAAGCCCCCCCGGATGTTTTTCCCGATAATCGAGTAACGCGACTTATTAATCTCGGGAGCGGGAATACAAGCGAAAAGCGTCCGTTGCTGGTTTATCGGCGCGACGAGTCGTAGGACCAGTCGCGGAGCAAAAAGCGTAATAAATGTGAATCACGGTCGCGCAGCGCAGTTTTTTTTCCTCATGGCGTCGCTAACGCGGCACTTTATCCGTTCAATCGACGGCCCCGAATGAATTAATGAAGGGGCGGGTAGAACAAATCTCGCACGGTCGACCCGAGATTTAGTTCCGTCGCCATCGCCATCGTCAAACTTTTTTTTTTTTTTTTCGCAAGTTTGGATATTGAATGCAGAGAGATCCGTTCCGATATGTCAGCCATAAAGTGGAAACGCGCGGGAAGGTTGAAAGAAATTCCGCGGAATAAAAAATATGTTTTGTGTACAAATGCAGGGACAGGAGAGAAATAGATAACAAGCCTGAGCGGTAAGTGCAAGAAAGTGCACTCGCGTATTGCAGAAGTATGGAAAGTGTGACAGTATGAGAAATGGTCTCGGCAGTCGCATCGTTTTGCAGGCTGCATTAAGCGCGACGCTATAACCACAGCGGGGGAGAAAACGTATACGTATACATATACATATATATATATATATATATATATATATATATTTTGCATCGCGAACGTTGCAAACATATTAATTTAATCGGGCCGCGTTTTGATATTTTTCTAGTTAATCCGATTTTTCTTGCGCGTGATGCTTTTACGAAGCGACCATGCCGTGCAGGGCTCAACTAAAATTGCATTGTGTTTTACCGATCGAAACGGTACGGAAAATAAAAGCTGTATTTAGTAAATATAAACTTCATCCCGGCCATTATCATTATCTTCTCCTCCGCGTCATAAATTCAACGATAAATTCGTCTCGGTGACAGTATCGTATAAAATTCAAAATGTTGAATATTACAGGGACACATGCCTTCTAGATTTTCCGTTCGAGCGGGAGTTCTTCATGGGACGGTGGATTCGGAGCACATGACCTCGTTATGCGCGACGAGAATCTGCAAAATTTACAGAGACCAGCACTCGCGTGAATTTGAATAAGAAATAACCCGTGAATTATTGGCTACTCTCGGATATCGGCTTTCTTCGTCTCGCCTCGGCGCGGCGCGGAGAGAATCTCCAGCTCGAGGACTCCGATCCCTGGCCTAATTACTCCTCCATCGCCGTTTTATTTTATCCCTATCTCCTGGAGCGAACCGGCCTCCGAGACCCTCATTAATACGGTTGGCGAGCTTTCTTACAAACTTTCCGCTCGGCGGACGTGTAAACGGCGTGAAAGCGACGACGGGGTGGCGCCCTTCACCCTCCGTGCGAACTCTTCTCTCGAACGAGATGGAAATGAAATTGCCTGTTGTGCCCCGAATTCGTTTTCGCTGTCACATCGCTTCGCATTAAGAGCGGTCGGAAACGGCTGCGTGCAATTCTCCGACCTTCTGCACTCGAGCGGCAAATTAAAAACGATGAGGTCTGATATGAATTTATTAAGAAAACAAGGTGCACGTATCTCTTCACGAGGAAATTTCTAGCTATCTCATATATACGTACCGTTTAAAATGTGCTTGATTTTTTGCTGTTTCTCTCTTTTAATTGAAGCGTTAATAACATGACACGATTACGAATGCAGCGTTGACGGTATTGCGCGAAATGAAGATATTTTTAATTCAGTCTGATATTGCTCCGTCATTGATACTCCATCGTTTGATTGTTGTTGCTCTCTGTTTTTTAAAGGACGATGCCTTGAGCGAGCGTTCTTTACTGAGATTTAATCATAAGGATCGGTAGAAGAAATCACTATGGAAACTTCTGTCGAAGATGAATTTCTTTACGCTGAAATTATGAATAAAATATTGAGAAAATCGTATTGTAATTGCGATATTCGTATTCTGGAAAATCGCGCAATTTTTTTTTAAATAAAAATTCGTTGTGATTTCATTTAATTTATATTATGTGTAGTTGAGATGCAGATAATTTTATTTATTATAATGTTTAAATTGATTTTTACTTTTATATTAATATTAATATTAATTATTTAATATTAATTGTTTAATATGTGTCCCAATCTATTACTTCATAATCGATTTTCATCTTTATTTATATTTTAATATCGAGACTCTTTCCAACGTTTTAATTAGTAAGAATTTCATGCATTCAATTTGTTTCCAAACATTTCATTTATTTTTTATTTTAATTTGGCTGAAGAAGACTTAATATAGCTGAAACATTCCATACATTGTATATTAATGAAAACTAGTTTTAATCCCTTCTTGACATTTTAATAAATTTTTAATCTTTGACCTAATTAATTGCTGATTTGTCCGACCTTTCTACCAATTTTATTAGATTTGCATTGCAATTTCGAGCTGGGAAATCGATATTATTTATTATAATATTTTAAGAATCAAATTGCAAAACGTAATTCTGTACGTGTCTTCGTAGCTTCATAAAAAAAGGTTTCAGGATACAATACTATTTCTAGGAGATAAAATATGAGCATGAAGACACACGTATATACTGCACCATAAGGAACAGATAGTCTCATTTATTATAGTTATTTAAGAGCTAAATTGCGAAATCTGGCTCTGTAGGAATCTTCATAAAAAAAAAAAGAAATGAGGAAGGTCTTATGGTAAAATATTTCTTCCATGAGACTAATATGATAGAGTACAAATATGTATCTTGCATCACATTGTGGTGCAATTGAGTTGGCTCATCACTCGTGTCGAGCAGGTCACTCATTACATTTTGCGCGTGAGAGCTAATATCTTGTCTCAATCGGATAGCTTTCATTACTTTTATTACTCGGCAGTGTTTAACTTCCGTCGTCGACTTTATCTGCTCTTTCGACGGGTGGATTTACGCTACCTCGAGCCCTCGAGCCTCTTCGTTCTGCCGAAGGGTGCCTGTTTCCTATCGTAATTGAGTAAGACATCACCGTGTTAAAACACGCGATAAAATTGTGCGATCGTGTTTACAGTCGCGAGAGGAATTTGAACAAAATGACTATGACGAGCTAGTCTAATCGCTCTTTTGTAATCTTTTATTTAGTCCCGTTTGAAATAGAAAGCACATTTGTGTGCACATATGACTTGTGATACCGTATTTTAATACATGGCTCGTTGAACTCTGGTTATTTGCGGAACGCATGCTGTATAAACTATGTACTCAATTATTACACCTGTAACAACCTCGGAATTGCCTTTTTCACATTCATCGGTTATTTTTCATTACTCGCAATATTACACTGGCCGCTGGGCAAATTAAATAAATACCATACATAAAATCAATTTCATTTGTTTACCGTAGATTGAATTACTCATTGCGATATCGCGTAACGAAAATACACCGGCACGCGTATGAGCATAAAGTATAGCATAATATCATACCAAACATGCGTACGTATGCGTGTGTACTCGATAAATGTTTACAGGCGGGTTTCGATCTGACGTTAATTCACTTAATATACTCGACCGCGCGTTGGTAAACGATATCTTCCAGCAGGCAGCGACGACAGACCGCTCAGCAAGAAACGATCCATCCGTCCGACGGCAACAACGACGATATTCCCGTCCTCGATCATCATTCCCTTTTTCATCGTCGTAGCCAACCAACCAGCCAGCCAGCCAGCCAGCCAGCCAGCCATCGGCGCATCGATTCTTCGCTTTATTCTTTTACGCGCGCGTCCGCGGCTTAACGTGTCACTTGCCCGATACCCAATATAAGACAACGCCAGCCGCGCTCGCTCAACTCGCTGTGCCGTGGAAAATGTGGCGGATGAATTTTACGTTCAACATCAACAATATTGATTAAGTACACAGCGCATCACGGCGGCCGCCACAATCATCCCCACCTACCCACACCGTCCCCTGTTATTGTGATAACCGTACGGCCACTTCACAACGATGTCAGTGAACGTATTACAAGCGCGACAAACTTCAGTCTTCTTTTTTTCTTCCTTCTTTTTTTATCGTTGGATCGAATTACCTGGCTTGGATGGAATATTCCTCTTTGTCATTGGAACGATTTTTCAAGAAGGATCTGATATCATCGCAATGATTCTCTTCCTTTCTCCTTCCTTCTCTCTTTTTCTTTCTTCTCTCACGTTGCTGTGTTCCTTCGATATCGGTCGAAACTGATAAACGCATCGAGTTTATTATAACAGAGGAGAGAAATTCAAGAGGAGAAAAATACATACATATATTTTTTCTGGCTGAATATATTTTTAGATCCCGCGTTGGCTTATTTTATGCCGTTGTAAAATGTTATTTCGGTATACAGAGTTTTCATGGAATAAACGGCCCTCGTTTTTGTAACATCGTTCTCTTCATTGATTTAATTACCGCGGCTTCGTTCCGGTGCGGAAAGCTAGAACGGCGGATTAACGACTGCGTGTAGGCTCGTAATATGCATATGAAATAACACGACACACGAATGCATAATGTAAAATTAAACATTTTGTAATAATAAATACTCGTAAGTCCTCTCGGTTTGATGCAATGCGAATAAACGTGATGTCAGATACATCGAATTCAATCGGATCTTCTCGACGTATTAATCGGATTAACTAGGGAACATAAATATGACAAAATCGACGTAATCCGTATAAATGCGTAATGACTATAAAGTACTTGTAAATAAAATCGCGATTTTCGAAAGTGCATTCGTCACTTGATTCTGAATGAAAAAGGAAGACCACTCCCTGCGATGATAATAATAACGATAGAAATATACAAGCGTTTTATAAATATTTCAATCTACTCTTATAATAGTCTACTCTTACGCGTCTACAGATTTTTCACTAAATAAATACGAAGCTAGAGAGTAACTCTCGTCTCGAATGTGTGTCAGTAGTTTGGCGGCGCGCCAAACGCGATATAAATCGCGATTTCGTAAGTGGATAGCCAACAGCAACGAAAGTACGCTATCGCTCTAACGATTTTCTCATTAGATCAAATTTCTCCG
>Ga0157363_1005059_pt1 | contig 12260 bp, 5 predicted proteins | sample AttsexASBM1_FD_111477 | JGI IMG/M metagenome (GOLD analysis project Ga0157363, IMG submission 111477) | Fungus gardens microbial communities from leaf cutter ant in Ribeirão Preto, State of São Paulo, Brazil - Atta sexdens ASBM1 | ecosystem: Host-associated > Fungi > Mycelium > Unclassified ...
AGAGAGAGAGAGAGAGAGAGAATCTTCCTTAACTTCCTTATTAAATATTTTAGAATATGGGGATATATTACACTAATAATTGATTATCGCATGCATATTATATTTAATATAGATATATAAAGATATAGTTGTGTGTAGTTTTATATGTGCACATATACATCTCAATTGTGTATAGTTTTGTCTTTGATACTCAAATATTGTTTGTCCTTTCCTCTTTTCGAATAAAAATTCTGATCGCTACATTTAATTGAGGAGAAATTGAATTGGAGACAATAAATTAATTATATGTGTATTAAAATTATTCAATTTTTGCAATGTTAAAGCATTTCTAATTTAATTTTGGTATTTACAGGCAGAAAGCTCAATATAGCTTTCTGATCAATCTTTAATGCATTTGCTTTGAATAAACTGTTCGCTATAAACAAAATTTTTATTAATTGTAATGAATATTAATCAAGTAAACGAATAATCTCTGAATAACTTTATTATTTTCTAAATAAGAGTGAATTTTAATTTAAAAATACAAAGATTTTCGAGGCAGTATCAGTACTTTCTCTTTGTAATTAATTGACGATATTTTGCAAACCATTCATCTAATTATGAGATAAATGATCTTGTTCTCATTGAAAGCACCTTAATTTTCCGATAACATCAAGATCATTTCGTTGTGCTTATTTTGTGCAAAACTATTCGGAAATAACAATGGAATTGACGTTTGATGAGTTCGACATCGAATTTGATGATTTCGATGTCAAATCGACATCGATTTGATGTCGATTCCATTGTCATTTCTGACTGGGTATTGGAAATTATATCAAAATTTATAATCTCGATCTTATAGAAGAATTCGTCGAGACAGCACAAGTGTGCTGTCTCGATGACATATTATATTTAAAAACATATTTATTATGTGTTTTTTGTATTTCTTTTTTTGTTATTTTTCATCTTTCAAAACAAATTGACGTACAGACATATGACAATTAATTGTAGGTTTCGAATTCTGCATGCTTAAGTAAAATATATATACGTCTTATCATGATAATACATACATATGTGTATGTCTATGGTGAGTTGATAAATAAATAAAATGTCGATTTATAAACTGTATGACTATGCATAATAAAATTGCATAGAACACTGGCATAATTAAAAAGTATCTAAAAATAATAATTATTTCCATATTTTATATTTTTTTACATATTAAAACTAATTTTAAAATTTTTAATTAGCCTGTTTTTTATTAACTTTCCGAAAAATTTTTTATAGTACATATTATAAACGAATCGCATTACATTGGGCGCGTTGTAAAAAAATTACAATTATATCATATACTATTGATATCACCGTTTAATTTATCTACTACGTTTGTGCTAATAAAAATTTTAATTTTTGATTTATTTTTTTATTTAATTTTTGTCTTACATTCTAGATTTGTATATTTTATGCGTGACGGGTATTTTTTTTCGAAATTTATAAAATGTACGAATAATTTAATCTCTTACATGATTAAGAAACAATATATATTCATTAACAATTTTTTAATTATAGTTACTCGCGATGCATAAATCTTAATTAATGAGCTTTGCAGTAGCATATCAATAATTAATAGTAATCCAAATAGCGAGGTGGTGTCAAAAAATGACATCTTAATAATATCTTAATGACATCTTTAACATGAATAAAATGTCCTTAAAACGTCATCTTGCTACTTGAGAAAATAATTCTACCAATGAAATGATTGTAATAATTCATGTATATTTTGAAAATTGATTTAAGACATTTTTTATATACGTGGCTGAAATAGTTCTATACGCATCCATATCGCAGAATCAAAAGAGAATATTCAAAAGAATTATAATACATATGTAATTATTATCTATCTATAATTCTGCGAACAATCTAAAAGGAGCTTCGCTTTTCATACAATATTATTATTCGCGTTCGCATTATAATTCTATTCACACTTGGCAGATGGAAATGGCATTTTAACGATTTGGAGTTGGTCCAAGGTTGCGCTTCTTATTTCATTTAGTAACGATGACAACATCGGTTTCCCTCATGAGAAGAATATCATCAGTCTCTCTCGTGGAGAGGAGATATAAAAAAATCCCTTTTTTTTTGCGTCGTTAATTATATAGTCAATGTTGACGATTACACTGTTTGACAAAAAAGCACTTCTTTTTCTCTTCGAAATGTGACAGTACATTTTGCGAAGATTTTTTCGAGCTGACCAATAGCATTGGTTGATGTAGTATGTCAATTTTTCATTAAATTAAAGTAAAATTGAAGCAAAATAAAAACAGCATAAAAACAACACTTTTTTTTTACAAAACAAAACTTTGTCTTTAAATAATGTTTACATTATGTTTACATTTAAAAGTATAATTCAAAAGTTTTCAAATAAATTTTAGTTTATTTTCATTAAGTGATTGTTTTTCATCAAATTATGTTAAAATTTAAATTTTATGTATAATTACACAAAAAACTTTTTTCTCTTCAAAATGCTATACATAATCTGAAGATTTTTTGCATTGGATATGATGCTATTGTCCGAATTTGCGTAGCGCATCAGAATTTATGGCACTTTGAAGAGAAAAAAGTGATTTTTTTGTTAACTGTGTAATTATACATAAATTTAAATTCCAATATAATTTGATGAAAAATTGTACGATCATGAATTAAAATTTGAAAGTTCCTTGCATTATATTTTAAAATAGATCGTAAATTTTATTTAGAAACAAGTTTTTTATTTTGTAAAAATGTTGAATGTGGTCAAAAATGTCAGTTTTTTTATTTTGTCTCAATTTGCTCAAAATTTTGACGTGTTATGTCAAGTATATCAACATTATCCATATTCAGTATGAAAAAATCTTCACGAAACGAACGCACTATTACACTTCAGAGAGGATTTTTCATGAATTTTGTTGAACAGTGTTAGTAGTTATTGTGAAGGATCGACTAATAAAAGCTACCGTACATAAATAAAAAAAACAATATATATAAGGAAGTTTGTACGATCGTTGACCGCTGTCATACTTATTATCTAGTAAACACCAATTAGCAGTAATATAACATTAATGTTATAATTTCACATGTAAATGTTATGTACAATATGTGTTATATTGCTGACTGTGAAATTATAACATTGATATTATATTACTGTTAGTTGGTGTTTAGTAGGTAGTTATTATATGTTAACAATATAATAATTATATATTAATAATAATATATAATAATAATATATATTAATAATAATAAAATTATAATTATGATTATAATTACAATAGCAATATAACAGCAGTAATAAATATATAAATAACAGTATCAATAATAGCAATAATTTTGAGGCGAATAATAATGATAATATTAACGAAATATATAATGATAGCTAATAATAATCTTATTAATAAATAATGGCAAGCGGTAATGGTTAAAGGTATTCCTTATTGGACAGAAAAGATAAATAGTGATCAATTGTCTCGGTAGTTTAAAGGCTTATGACGCTCATATGACTCGTACACTGAAAAAAAGATTGGTTGCTGCAACAATTTAGATAGTAAAATATGGCATAACATTTTTATATGGCTGCAGCAACTAGTTTTTGATTGTAGCAGCAAATTTTTAATTGTGTTAACCTATCGAAATCATATACATTGCGGATAGGCTAACACAATTAAAAATTTGCTGCTACAATCAAAAACTAGTTGCTGCAGCCATATAAAAATGTTATGCTATATTTTACTATCTAAATTGTTACAGCAACCAATCTTTTCTTTCAGTGTACGGAATACAAGAGATCCATGTTCGACTTCCAGCCAAGGTAATATTTTTCGCTATTGTTGTTTGCAATAAATTTTTTTACAGTTTTTCAGCATATTAACATCTTTTTAATAAGATGCCTGATCGAGCATTAAATTATAAAAATTGCTTGTCAATTTAATTTGTGATATTACTACAATAGTTTAATTGCGTTTAATTACTAGTAGTTTAATTTATATGTCCGGAAAAACAATTCGGTGCGCAGTTCGACTACAAATATGGTATATGTATATATATATATATATAGTATATATAGTAATTTTCAGATTGAATTATATTTAAGCATTAAAAATCTAGCTCTGACCATTACGGCTATTAATTATATTTTTCATTGATAAATAGTGATGAAGATATTCAAATTTTGCTTGAAAAACATTTTGTCGTGTTGAAATTCTATATATCAACTATATTAATTATTTAAGATTAGTGATACTAAGGGTCAAGCGTTGAACAAACATTCTATTTCAATATTTCCTTATTGTATTATATATTATATATTATATATATATGTATATATATTATATTACATATTATAACTTTTTACAATAAATATTAATCGCTCGTTTTTTTGTGAGATAAAGAATGTAATAGTATCGATGTCAATTTGTTAAAATTATCTTTCTACTTGACTGAACTTGTATTTTATCCGAAACTTGTAGTTCGCGCTACATTCGCGCGAGTACTTTTCGGTTCAAAATACTACTCTCTAAGGTCGGAATTCATAGTCGGTTCTTACTTCAAGACCGTCTTAAGTCTTAAATGTCTTATATAAGATGCTAATGCGGCCTTCTAATTGATTCGTGACACCTCACGACAGAACTTAAGATGGTTTTGAATATAAGAACTGACTATGAATGCCAGCCTAAAATCTTTAGAATAAATTGTCCCTCTAGAGTGTAAAATCTCACTCTTAAAGATAGAAAATTGAGTCACTTTTTTTCAAGATTTACAAAAGCTTGACTTATCACTCTTCTACTCTTTCCACTCTTTAGAATGAGATTTCACTCCAAAGAATTTAGAGAGTACGAAATTCAATAGACACATTCTCTCCCTCTCTTTCACGCAATATTATTTAACGTTTGACAGCGGTCCAAACACGCTCGCAGGTAAATCATTAGCTTCCATTTCCGCTTTAACGGTCATCGTTACTTGTCACATAAAGCGCTGTTAGCTTGTTCGTTCCGGACGAACCTATCCACGCATCGTGCATCGGGAATCAGAGAGAATATTGAGAGTACCGGGCACACACAGGCGCGAGTGTTCACAAGTCCTGTCTTTTACTTTATTTATTTGTCACTTGCATATTTTCGCGCGTTCACGCCTGCTTGGGATGTACAACGGGCGCGGTCGGCTCAGAGCGGAAACACGACAGTAAGAAACCGGTGTACATGAGGAAGAGAATGGTAATGGCAATCAGCATGTACATATAGATGTTCAGTTCCGGCTGTCGATATCTATTCTTGCGCAACCACTCGAGAACGTCCTGTTCTTTGTGCAAATCACCTGTAGAGCAATTAATATAAAACTTAAGAGCACCGAAGAAAAGCGATCCTATAATAATAAACTATTTTTGATGATAGAGTAGATCGAGACGAATCGGATCATAAAGAATTAGATACTATATTTAAAGCTTCTTACCTCTGTAGATACTTGGGAATCGTTTGCGGAAATAAACAATCGCGGGAAGCTTAGTAACTCCCCATTTCCTAGCGTATCTAGGATCTGCCATCTTGACGAATGTAATATCCAGATTATCGGTTTCATCGTCGATTTCTTCCAATTTTTCGTTTGCCTCTTCACTTTCAAGACTGTCATGTTCATCTGGAAATGATAGACGTATAACGAAATAATTTTCAAATATAATATTGTCACACAATTTGTATTTTATATTTGCTCACAAAAGAAGACTGCGAGAAACTCATTCTCGTCCAACAATTTGTCTAGCATCTTCCTGTTAACTTCCTCAATCTCATTCTTAATCTCAAACACATCTTGAGAAGTGAGCCATTGTAGGATTTTGTCTTCTTGTGTAAGATCTCCATCATATATGAGTGGCGTTTTCTTTCGGAAGTACACGAGGGATGGAACGTTAAGAATGCCATATTTTTCAGCAGCTTCCGAACTGGAGATCTTAACGAAGTCGATTCCGAAAAGATCGGCTTCGCCATCAATTTTCTCTAGTGCTTCCATAATATCGTCACATTCCGGACAATCTTCGTCATCTAGAAAAAAAAATATATATATATAAATGGAAAGCGTATTTATATATATATATATATATATATATATATATATATATATATACATATATAAAATACAAATTTTCTTGAATTAATTTTAGATCTCCATTTGTTCTCTATTAAAAAGAAACAACTTTTTGAAAACTGAACTTTTTAAAAACAAACAAATAATAAATCATATTTTTAATATATTCTAAATAGATTGTTTATAAAAAAAAAATATATTATTTAATGATCCATATGTAAAAATATGTATGAATGAAAACTGTAAGTTTGTAGTATACAATATAATTTTTCTTGATATTTTTTAAAATTAATGTAAATCAAAGAATTCTTAGTTGAAAAGAAGTGCTTATAGAAAAAAAAGTAGAAAATTTAATATCAAAGATTGATTATTCGTAACATACAAAAGAAAACGGCTAGGAAAGGAGATTCATCGAGGAGCCTCTCTAACATTCTATCGTTGACAGACTCTATTTCATCGGCTAATTCTCGATTGTCATCGTCGATCAGCCATTCGAGGACGGATTCTTCGTTTTGGAGATCTCCTGCACATATAATGTTTTAAAATTCCCAATTCTTATTCGTTATGAGAACAAGAATTAGGATATAATCAAGAATAAATATATTAGAATATAAGTAGTATAAATAAAACCTTCAAAGAGAAGAGGATTGCCATTTCGAAAATAAACGAGAGCCGGGAACGTCTTGATCGAATATCGCTTCGCCAACTGTGTATCCTGAATTTTCACCATATGAATTCCAAATACGTCGCATTCGTCATCGATTTTTTCCAAACCCTCCAGAATCTCGTCACATATGTTACAATTCGGCTTGGCTACGCGGATGTTACATTTATATACTTGAAAAATAATTATCGTATATCTTGATCCTCGATAGTAATTAACTTACTGAAATAAACTGCTAAATATTGAGTCTCCTCGACAGACGTTTCTAGCATCACTCGTGTGATCAGTTCGATTCGATCTTCTGTTCTTTGAGTAATCAGCCATTGTAACACCTCTTCTTCCACAGAGAGATCACCTATAGAGAAATAATTGTGAATAAATCGCTATTCGGAAAACTAATTGTCAAAACTGCAAACCTGCGAACACATTCGGTACTTGATGCTCGAAATAGACTAATACTGGTAAATCAGTCACTCCATAATCTTCAGCAACTTTGAAATCCTACAAAAACGAAGAATATTCTCATATAGATAAGCAAAAAAAAATTGTAAAATATTAATATTATTTTTATTTTTTAAAATATAGTATTATATTACAGTATTATAATTTTCGTATTTGTCTTCTTATTTATGTAAAAATGTTGTTATATATTGATGTTGAGATATTCGATGTTAAAAAATCATTATTAAAAACTATACAAACATTATTATAAATTATTGGGTTGTCCGGAAAGTTCGTGCCGACTAAAATTTAAAGTTTAGTATACATTTATTAAATTAAAATTTTCTGCGTTTCAATTTTCCTTCAACATCGGCACGAACTTTTCGGACAACCCAATAGATAAAAGACATTAATTTTGATCAAATTAAATTTTTTTGTTAAGCAAAGCATTATATAAAAATGTTTACTTTATACATTTTTAATTTTTTTATAAAGAATTGCTTTCCTGCTTTCATTATTAATGAGCATTTATTTATTTAATATAAGAAGGATAATAAAATATATATGTAAAATAGATATACAAAGAAAAACAAAAAGTTTATTTTAATATTTTTACTTACTTGTGTTTTCACAAATGTAATGCCATGTCTGTCGCAATCGTCATCAATGTTCTCCAATTCCTCAAGTATCCCCACGCATTGTGCACAGTCATCGGGATCTGAAGAGAAATTCTATTATTATCGAATCTTTATCGCGAAAACTTATTGTTTCCAATACATCTATTTGAAGAATATAAAGGCGATACTACATAATGGAATATTACACATCGATCATTGATGTAAATGGTCTACTCGATACGAGGGAGAAATCTGCTAAATACAAGGCAAATACACGTGATAAAGTGTAAGTAATACTGCGACAAGATTCGGACGCGATCATTTACGTGTGATATTTAAACTTTCAGTGATATTAGAGTATCTGTCTCATCGATGGAATAAGCGAGAATTTTGCATGCTCATCGGGATCTGTAGGTCACTACTGCTTGGCTGCTTGTGTTCTGTTCTCATGTCGCATGCTTTGCTCTCGTGCACGTGCACCTGTGTAACTGTGTAATTGTACATACAGAATATATCAGAGAGAAAGAAAAAGAGAAAGAAAAAGCAAGAAAGAGAAATACATTATTTCTTTGGAGAAAGCATCCTAACAAACATTTGGCCCGGAAAATGGCGGTGTTCTATACGTCCACAATCATTTCTATTAGCTATAAAACAAGAACAATTAAGAGAACACTGACGATTAAAAGAGAACCGAAATACATTTCGATATTTTTATCCAATGTATAAGAGATTTATTTATATTTCAATACTTCGCTATTATATTTAAAGTACAAACAGTTATCCCGTCGATCATCAGTGTTCTTTTATTTTTCCTACGAAAAAGCGTATACACTATGAGATAGCACGCATTATTTCTCAAAGCTTTTCCGGATTCCGGCAAAGCTTGGATATATTGCGTACCGATAAATCACACGTGATTGTACGGAGAAAAAAAGTTTACCGGTTTAAGATATTTTATGAGAATATTATTATATACGATTAATAAAATAATTTATTAAGAATCCGATGTATATTAAGTATCCGATAACTAGTTTTTTCCGTGCATGTGCTAGGAATACATTTCGGTTATCTGTGATCGAGATAGAATCGAGATAATTGAAACATAGACTATAAATCACAGAGAGGTAGAAAAAAATATATAGAGATAGAGAGAGGGGGAGAGAGAGAGAGAGAGAGAGAGAAAGAAAGAAGAGAAAAAGACGTAGACAGTAAGGAAGCTTAGGGCATCGATAAATTTTCATCTTGCTTTGATCTGTTGTACCATCGAGGTGTTCGGCTGCCTCTGCATGTTCCGCAATCCTGTGTTCCTTGTGGCGCATCTGCTTGCGGTACGTTTTTGATTGGCACATGTCGCAAAGCGTTCTGTTCCCTACGGCATCAGTACACAAAGTGTACAGCATCGGAGCGAAAGTCGACAGCAAGTAGTACGTAATAGAAAGAATTAGGAGGGAAACAAATATTGACATTCGTTAGGAACAGTTAGTAATTTTTTCATTATAATCGTAATTATGTAACATAAGATTAATTATACAATGAGTTTAATTTCACTAAAGATTGTGAGTGACTAAGAAGAGGGAAGATTAAAAACACAAGTTTAAAAAGGAGTATCGTGAAATCAATATTTCTTCAATATTTCGCAAAGTCATTCTTTTACGGAAATCTTCTTGGTGAAACGCAGTTTTTTTGTCCAATCTCACTGTTTATAAATAGAGGAAATAAATGTAGATAAAAAACATTGACGCTATCACTATCCATATGATCGTCAATTACATATTAATTAACAATGCAATGAAAATAAAATTGATATAGAAAGAAAACAGAATGCGTGATGCTATTAACAGTGATTTTTCGATAATTTATCTCATAAAATTATACGAAGCATTCAAGAACTTACAGAAGTATACGGCCAAAGATTCCGATTCTCGTATCAAATTTAAAAGATCTTCGCCTTCCAGAGCTTCGATTACTTCACCCGATGGATCCTTTTGTGTCATCAACCATTGTAAAATTTGCTCCTCGTCATATAGATCACCTGCCGAATCAATCTTCTTAACTTTCATCTATCTCAGTAGCAAAAAAGTGTAAGGTGATGGTTCCAATTATGTTGAATCTTAATTATGGGTCAAATTTGCTGATATTTAAGAAAAAAAATAGATTTTTTAATAATTCCTTGAAATTATAATATTCTTATTATAATGGATTGTGTACTTAGTACATTATTACTTACGTAAGCTAAAACAACATACATTTAAATATTATTGAGTTAAACAATTTTAAAGAATTATAAATGAGATTTATACATAAACATTTTTAAATATTTTTCCAAATTCATAATCGATTAAACATGGAATAATTTTTCTTCAAAAATATATTTATTATTAATTAGTATTTACACTTTATCATTAACAATGATCTTTTTGTAAATGTTAAATTTACACAAATTATTAAAAATTATTTTAACCCTAAATGAGATTCATAACTGGGGCCGTCACCTTAATTTGTCTTGTACCTGCGTATATAACTGGTTCCTTCGATCCCATCTTGAAGAACAGTATAGCAGGTAATGCGAAAACACCATATTGTTTAGATAATTGTTTATCATCGATTTTGACGAATTTAATACCGGCGCTGTCGGCTTCGTCATCGATGTGTTCGATTTCCGCCAATACTCGGCCGCACTGTTTGCAGTCGTTGCTGTCTAAACAAACGTGCGACGTATTAGAAATGCTAAACGCATATATAATTTTGTAATTTTATTGAGCTATATTATATTATATTAATTATATATTGACTCACAAAAAAATACGGCTAGATAATCGGTCGTTTGTCGCACTTTCTGAAACATCTTCTTGTTGATACGTTCTATGTGATCGGTGAGTTCCATATTCTCCGGATTGGTCAACCAGTCAAGGATCTCCTCCTCGTCGTCAATGTCACCATCATAATTAATGTTTTTACCCTTGCGAAAGTAAGTGATGCCTGGTGGATTTCGAAAACCATATTTCTTCGCCACTAGCCGATCCTTCATCCTGACGATTTTTATTCCGTATTCCGCAGCTTCGTCGTCAATCAGTTCGATATGCCTAAGGACCCTCGGACTCTCCGGATCCTCCTCTTTGTCTGAATATTTTTGTTATGCAATGTATGTACAATTTTATGTGATTATGGTATCCTCTAATATTTCAATTACATATAAAACCTTTTTTATAAGATTACCGATTCTATTAGAAGGTTAATGCGAAATAGTCCGTTATAGCAATACAGAAGTCAACAAGTTTCATATAGAATTATCGAAAGCAAATTTATATCTTATATAAAAAAGCAACAAATTATTATATGAGTAGCTGAGCTGCAAAAGAAGTTAAATATCTACTTTGTACTCTAACTAAAATTCACTAGTTTTCTTAATTTTAATAATAATATATTGATGGGTATTATTTTTTTATGAAACTTGTTTCGCCAATATAACAAAAGAAAAAAAATAATATTTTTAAAAATAAAAACTAATGTAAAATCATTTTTAATATAACATATATTTTTTATTAACAAGATAATAATGCTTTTTATCAATCATAAAAATTTTATTTAATTCGATAATCTCCATTTTAATCGTTTTTGCATCAACACTTTAGTCTAAAATTAGTCAAGCTAGCCTTTTTTTAGCTGTAAATAGTAAAGTGCATTTATATTTTGTGTTTTAATAAATAAAAACTGCATTTTTATGCTATATTATACATTTTATTAACTAAAATGATGAATTTCTTTTTAATTAAAATAAAAATAAGTTATTAATAGCTTGAATGAGAAAATTATACAAGTTTTGCCAAGAAACATTACAAGTGAAAGTAATTACTTTTGCAAATGGACTACTCATATATATTAATATATGTATATATAAATATAATATATCTAACAATAGAAAAAATTAAAAATTTTTGTAATTATGTAAAGTAATCAATGTAAAGTTATCAAATGTTTAAAATGATAAAGAATGAATAAAAAATGAAGAAAACAAGATAGATAAGTTTCCTTATTACTTGCTATTTTTATGTAAAATACAATGATTCAAAATTGTTCCTTACAGAATATAACAGCGAGAAATTCTTTCGTCTCGATGTATTTGATGAGAGTCTCACGGTCGATTTCTTCAATGCTCTCATCAGTTTTTTGTTTCACCATCCATTCGAGTACTTCAGTTTCGTCGAGAAGATTACCTAATATACATAGCTCAGTTGATAATTCATTAATTGTCCAATATTTTACTAGTCAGAGTCGAATTAATGCTGCAACAAATAGTATCTTCTCCGAAATTCGGAAAAAGATCTCTCTACAATTTATATATGAGCTATTTATATATTTTCTAATATTATTAAGAAAAATATAATAAAATCCTTTACAAATTATACAAAATTATAATTCTTATGCGAACAAGAAACGAATTGAACATATGTATA